>OFIS01000078.1_pt1 | contig 125713 bp, 108 predicted proteins | sample 1775071 | NCBI WGS metagenome assembly OFIS01 (sample SAMN08195774, study PRJEB24354) | sludge metagenome | isolation source: sludge from phenol fed wastewater aerobic bioreactor C | place: India: Nagpur | collected 2016-09-17 | reverse complement strand
GGACGTAAATGTGGAGCACCTCATAAAATACCACAGCGTTTTCTATCCCCGTTTTAATCAGCAACAGTTTGAACGTTACATTGGCGAATTTGAAATACCGATGCACAGCAGTTTTGAAAGTATGAGTTATGGTCAGAAAAAGAAAACGCTGATCGCCTTCGGACTGGCTTGTAATACTTCACTGCTGCTGATGGATGAACCCACCAACGGATTGGATATTATGAGCAAAAGCCAGTTCAGAAAGGTAATGGCCGGTGCACTGGATGAAAGTAAATGTGTTGTTATCAGCACGCACCAGGTAAAAGACCTGGAAAACCTGATAGACAGGATCACTATCATTGATGAAGGCGCTATTCTTTTTGATCAGACCATTGAAAACATTACCCGTAAACTGTCGTTCCGCATTTCATTTGACAGCGAGGAGGTAAAACAATCACTGTATAGTGAATCATCACTGCGCGGCAGTGCTATCATTGCCGCCAATACAGAAGGCGAGGAAAGTAAACTGGATCTTGAGCTGTTGTATAAAGCCATTGTGCTCAATCGTCAGTCTATTCAATCTGCATTTAACGCTTAATCAATTCACTGCTGTAACAGGCGCAAAAAAATATTTTCATGAACCAGGTTTTTAGTTTTAATCGCTGGCTTTTATTGGTCAATAAACATTGGAGCGAGAACAGGAAAAAATATCTGTTGTCATTGGGCGGTATTGCTGCATTGCTGATGGTATGGTTTGGATTCATTATCATCATGGACAGTTACCGGCCCATGCATGAAAACCTGCAGATCATTACTTTCTTTTTTGGACTGGTGCTGACGGGCTGCTTTTTTTCCAGCATGATGTTCAGTGATCTTGCTTCCAAACCCAAAGGAATAGAATTTCTTACACTGCCGGCTTCGCAACTGGAAAAACTGGCCTGTATGGTGTTTTACAGTGTGATCATATTCTTTATATGTTATACACTGATCTTTTATGGTGTAGATGTGATCATGGTAAAACTGTCCAACAGCCTGGCCCGTAGTGCCTGGGAAAAAGGGCAACTGGCCTCAAGAGAGCTGTATATTGAAAAAGTGGCCAATGTATTTGTACTGGACCCTGCCAACACAAATGATGTGAATGTTAATTATTACATAGTATTGGCCTTCCTGGTTGTGCAATCACTGTTTTTACTGGGCTCAGTATATTTTCCCCGTTATAGTTTTTTGAAAACGCTTATAGTAGCGTTACTGATCGTTGTACTGGTAATGGTATTTACTGTAAAAGTGCTGAGTAAAATAATACCGAATGACGTCGGTTTTCATGAAGGGCTCACCTCACTGCGTATGTATAATGCTGATTATACCGCTATGAAAGTAGCAAAGCTGCCCGAATGGCTGGCTGCAACATTAAGCTTCCTGGTGAAATACGCATTTGCGCCTGTATTCTGGCTGATCGCTTATTTCAGGCTGAAAGAAAAACAAATTTAAAAGAACAAAACTGAATTGATATGCAATTCCGGGAATCGCAGGCTATATACTTACAGATTGCAGACTATGTGTGCGAGAAAATATTACTGAAGGAGTGGAAGGCTGAAGAACGTATTCCTTCTGTGCGCGAACTGGCAGTGCAACTGGAGGTAAACCCTAATACGGTGATGCGCACATTTGAATTCCTGCAACAGCAGGAGATCATATATAATCAACGTGGTATCGGTTATTTTGTATCGCCCGGTGCTGTGAAAAGCGCCATACAATACCGAAAAAATGAGTTCACTGAAAAAGACTTGCCACAGGTATTTCGCAATATGTACCTGCTGGATATGGATATAGAGGAACTGAAACCGCGTTTTGAAAAATTTAAGAAACAACATTTCGAATAAACCAGGTAATTCTGATAAATCATGAAAACAAGTAATAAACTTTTACTGGGTGTATTCCTGGTTGTGGTACTGGGTATCATTGGTGTCTATTCAAGCCTGTATGCAAAACTGCAAAGCAGTAATTATATAAAAGTAGAAGGTAACAGGTTTGGGGAGATTTTGGAAAGCCATGATCTGCCAGCAACAAAAAATATCATTATATCCGGGTTGTCTACACTGTTTATTGTAGCTGCTGATACCAATATCAACAGGCTTGATATCAGTAAAAACGTACAGGAATCCAGCAACGTCTTTTTTTATCAGCAGGGCGATAACCTCATCATTAAGGGTGATAGTTTATATAATAAGTCTGAGTCCCATGAGGCAAGAGCCGGCAGACCGGTAACGCTTTACCTGAATAGAGCAGACCTGGTAAAGATCATCAATGCTAACTGTACTGTATATGGAAATCATGACAGTGCTGCTGCAAAACCGCTGCGTCTTGAACTGGAAGATGTCAACCTGACCTTTGTTGGTGGAAATAATGCTCCCCCTCCGCAGGCTTCTTATTGGAGTAAACTAACTATCACCGGCACTGAGGCCAGTATTTACCTGATGACTGATGTACGTATCGGTCAATTGGATGTTTCACTGAAAACATCACGGATAATTGATAACGGAGGTCGCATCGGAAAACTTTCTGTACAGGCAGACGAACGTTCCGAATTGAATCTGAAAGGCGTTAACATTAATACAATTACTCCCAAACAACCATAAATTATGAGCCGGTTTATCATTGAAACGCGGAACCTGAATTTTTCGTTCAGGTCCGGCGAACAGACCCTTCATGGCCTGAACCTGCAGGTGCCACAGGGAAGTATCTATGGATTCCTGGGCCCCAACGGAGCTGGCAAAACAACCACGCTCAGGTTATTACTGGGACTGTTGAAGAAACAACAAGGTGACATTCATGTGCTGCAGCATGATTTTCAATCGCACCGCATAGATATACTCCGTAAGCTGGGTTCACTGATTGAGCAACCTTCTTTATACATGCATCTTACGGGCCGTGAAAACCTGGAAGTATTCCGGCTTACCTATCAATGCGATAAAAAACGTATTGATGAAGTGCTGGAACTGGTTCGCCTGAAAGATGCAGCCAATAAAAAAGCCAAAGCCTATTCGCTGGGTATGAAACAGCGGCTGGCCATTGCTGCTTCGCTGCTGAACAATCCGGAGTTACTGATTCTGGACGAACCTACCAACGGACTGGACCCCAACGGTATTATCGAAACACGTGAACTGATCAAACACCTGAACCGCGAACATGGTAAAACCATTGTAGTATCCAGTCACCTGCTGACTGAGGTGGAGAAGATGGCAACACATGTGGGCATTATCAACAAGGGAAAGCTATTGTTCCAGGGACCGTTGCAGGAACTGCAGCAGATGAAAACAAAACAGTCGGCCATTGAAATAGAAGTGAGTGATACTGCCAAAGCGGCTCAGTTGCTGAATGGCAGCTTCCCGGTAAAACAGGTAAATGGCACCAGGATAATGGTTGACTTTGAAAGCCGCGAAAGATCAGCACAGATCAACAAGCTGCTGGTGCAGCAGGGTGTGGATGTATACCAGATGGCCATTACCCAGAACGATCTTGAAAACCTATTCATTCAAATAACATCCGAATAATTATGGCATCGTTCATTATCAACACAAAGGCTGAATTACTCAAATGCCGTAAAACGGCTGCTTACTGGATGACGTTGGGTAGCGGCGTTTTTATTCCCCTGATCATGTTCATCTCTTTTGTGGCTAAGCCCGGTATTTTTGCCCGTGAGATGGCTTCAGATCCCTGGAACATGTATTTTCAGCGAAGCTGGCAATCTGCTGCCGCCTTCCTGATGCCGATGTATGTAATACTGGTAACCAGCCTGGTGGTACAGGTAGAGTACAGGAATAACACCTGGAAACAGGTATATGCGTCTCCGCGCAGTTATGGTGACATTTATTTTTCCAAGTTCATTATAGTACACCTGATGATATTGGCCTCCTTCCTGATATTTGATACCAGCATTATATTGGGAGGATACCTGACCAATGTTTTCAGAAGTGAATACAATTTCACTTCTACGCCAATACCCTGGGATATCTTTTTGTCAAAAACATCCAGGTTGTATATCTCCATTCTGGGTATTACCTCTATTCAATACTGGTTGAGTTTGCGGTTGCGCAATTATATTGCTCCGGTGGGTATTGGACTGGCATTGCTGATAACCGGACTGATCATCATGAACTGGGAAAAAGTGATCTATTACCCTTATGCCTACACTGCGTTGACCTATTTTAAGAACCTGAACAGTAAAGTGGCAGCAGGTAATAAACACGAGTGGTACTCACTTATATGGTTTGCAGTGGTATTGGTACTGGGATTCTGGGATACGGTGAAACGGAGAGAAAGAGGATAGGGGACCAGGTGTTAGCGTTCAGGTATTGGGTTTTAGCTGTTAGCTTCCCCGGATGGCATCTCACCAGCCGGCATCAGAAATGCCTCGCTTGCGATTTTACAGTGATCCTGTAACATTTTTCCGGAATACCGGTCATATGGAGAAATAGCTACTGTTTTGTTTTTAGTACAAGTATAGCCATGAAAAACATATACAGTACTGGTTGGATACACTTTTAAACATTTAAAACGCATTGTATGCAGTACATTATCCTTGCACTATCACTATTGTTTTTATCATCCCTTACGCATGCACAATGCGACAAAAAAGTTACCTGGCACTCCAATAAACTGGAAGCAATGAGCGACGATGGGCAGGTAATGCGTACCATTGAAGACGAATTGATCATTATTGCCGGTAAGGAAGAAATATTGCTGCAACAACCATCTGATGATCGGCACAACATGCGTGCTGCCATTAAAGAAGTGACCTGCAATTGGGAGCAACCTTACAAGAAAGGGAAAACGATGTATAAAGTAGAGTTCATCAAGCCAAACGGTGAAACCAGCCCCGGAACGATCACCATAGAGTCAACAGACGGCAATATTATAGCTAACCTGTACATTGAAAAGGTAGATCAGCGTGCCCGCCTTACCATCAGCAAGTACAAAGAGGAAACATTATAAACCAGCGTATAGCCATTTAAAAAAGTATAGCCATGAAAAAAGAACTGGTTGATTATATCGGGGGCCTGTTGTTCAATATGCCGCAGCATGCAGTTGCTGCGCATAAGCTGGCCCTCCAGAGCGAAAAACAATTTAGCCTACAGGAAGATGGAAACCTGGGGCAGGAGCAGTCACTGAACACCACTATCATTGTGGATGATACTGCTATCAGTATGTGTTATGTACTGCCGGACGGTCGTATGGTAAATTTTGTAAATGCCATTACCGACATTAGTTGTACCCTGGCCAATGATTATACTGTAAGCCAAATACAATATACGGTGGTGCCGGCCACTGCCAGTACAGCATCTGCCGATACATTGCTGTTTATACTTGAGTGTGATGAAACAGGATTAAGACTGGTAGAAGCCAATGGCGATAAAAAGACCTTGTTTATCCTGTAGTAAGCCGTACTTTAAGGAACATATTGGTTCCTGCAGCCCATACAGCAGGTATTTGTTCTGTTTGATTTAACAATTCTGAAGCAATCTTTAGTATTTCACACCCGTTGTTGCACCCGGCAGCATACTTTTATAACCTGAACTCACTACTATGAACCCTTATAAGAAAAAATACTGGCTATTGTCGTTTGTTATACTGATGCTTGTATATGGAAAAAGCAAGGCGCAGGGCATTGATTTTATGCCGGCAGGCACTTCCTGGGCCCAGGCGTTGCAAACAGCACGCGACTCCAATAAGCTGATCTTTGTAGATGTATATACTGAATGGTGTGGTCCCTGCAAAACGATGGACAAAGAAATATTTCCACTGGAAGCAGTTGGTAAAAAGTACAATGCTTCATTTGTCAATTATAAGCTGGATGCCGAAAAAGGCATGGGGCCTGCGTTGAAAAGTCAGTACAGGGTTATTTCATATCCTACTTATTTGTTTGTAAAAAGTAATGGCACGTTGATCTACCGGACCAATAGTTCCATGACAGCTGCTGCTTTTTTACGGGAAGCCGATAATGCATTGAAGGAAGCAAAAAATCCTGTAACGCTGGTGCAGCTGGATAGTATTTATCAGAGCGGTAACAGGGAGAAACAATTTCTGTACACTTACCTGAAAAAAAGACTGCAGTTAAAACAGGACAATGTTGAACTGCTGGAATATTATGCAGGTATACTGACAGCCGAAGAACAGACCGATACATTGAACCTGCAATTGATCGCAGACAATGGCCATTTCCTGATGCGTAGTTTGAAATTGGGAAAAGCTTTAGACCTGTTGATGCAATATGGAAGTAAGATCGGGCTTTCGGAAGAAGAGCTGTCCGGTATACAGAGTACGGCGATAGACAAAACCTTTTCACTGGCCGTACAACAAAAGAACAAAACCTTACTGCAACAGGTATTTAAAGCCAACCAGAAAAATGATGATGACTTCAGGAATAATAACAAAGCATTGCAGGCCGGTTATGATTTCCAGACCAAAAATTATCCGGCTTATCTGAGATCTGCCACTGTATGTGCCAAATGGCTGATGCATTTTTCTGATGCAACACTGGACTCAATGGACAAGCAGGTATACGACAGAGTAGTGCCTGAGTTAAGAACAACTGATATGAGTGCTGCAGAACGGGAATATTATATTCAGAGTTATAAAAGAACACAGAGCATCCAGGTAATAAGAGGATTTGAAGATATCTGTAGCAAGGTGATACAGTCAAAACCAGACAAACAGGCATTGACCAATGCTGCTGTATGGAGCAAGCGCATGATATACCTGTTGGAAAAAGATACTGCGTATTACCAATATGTTTATCCCACTGCATTGAAAACCTATGCAGAAGTATTGTATGCCAACCATCGTACGCCCGAAGCAATCCGCTTCCTGGAGAAAGCTGTTGTTGTAACACAGGATGAAAAAAGGAAAACAGCGTGCAACGAACTGCTCAATAAATGGAAGCAAAATAAAGACAATAAAACTGCCATAAAATGACAGGAATAATAGTAGAGCTATTGCTCTCATGGTTACTACTATATTTTGTAGCTAAAACAGACCTGCGTGCATTGGGCTGGCAACCGGTGGGCAAAAGAGCTATCCAGTTTACAGCAGGATTATTGGTGATGGGAGTATTGTGTGCATTGCTACAGCTATGGAATGGCAGGTTGCAGCATATTAGCTGGGAGGTCAATAAAGGATTGTCATCTTCATCAATAGCCGCAGGCGTATGGTGGAATCTGAAAGCAGTATTATTCGAGGAGCTGATCTTCAGGGGGGCTATTCTTTACATACTGATACAAAAGGCCGGCTGGAAGAACGCTGTATGGATCTCCGCTGTTGCGTTTGGTATTTATCACTGGTTTTCATTTAATCTCTGGCACAACCCGGTACAAATGGCGCTGGTATTTCTTATAACGGGATTAGCCGGCTGGGTATGGGCCTATGCATTTGTAAGAACGCGATCAATGGCGCTTGCCACCGGAATGCACCTGGGCTGGAATTATGTAGGCATCTGTGTATTTTCATCCGGCACGTTGGGCAACCAGTTACTGATACCTGTTAAGGGCAGTGATTATAGTGCATTGACTGGTTTGCCATCTTTACTCAACTATCTTTTACCAAACATCCTGATCGCCTTCATCGGTTATCTGATTGTTTGTTTACTGAGCGATAAAAGGAAAAAGTATAGTATTGAATGACCCCGTTCAATTTATGCTTTATGTACTGCATGATGGCTTGACGGTTACATGGTTTGATGGTTTAATGATTCGATGTTTATAGAACAATCAAACCATCGGGCAATCAAACCATTTCATCTATCCCGCATTGGCTCCTAACCATGCCATTAAGCCCATGCCGGTTTCAATGGCGCTTTCATCAATGTTGAATGTGGGTGTATGTACGCCGGAAGTGATGCCTTTGTCTATGTTCATTACGCCCAGACGATAGAAACAGCCGGGTATCTGTTGGGTATAATAACCAAAATCTTCGGCACCCATACGTACCTCGGTAGTTTCAACCTTGCCTTGCGGCATGTATTCTTCAGCAAACTTCCTGGCAACTTTGTATAATTTCTCGTCATTATACACCGTTGGATAACCTACATCAATGTGCAGTTCAATTTCTGCACCCATGGCCCGTACCACTTCTGTGGCATTCCTGCGGATCAGGTCGTGCGCTTTAAAACGCCATTCTTCATCCAGTGCGCGGAAAGTGCCCATCAGTTTTACCTCACTGGGAATTACATTGGTAGTATGTCCACCCTGGAAGGAGCATATGGATAATACAGAAGGGGACAGGGGGTTACAATTGCGGCTGATGATCTGTTGCAGACTTACCACCAGGTGCGATGCAATGAGGATGGTATCTACAGTAAGATGCGGGGCTGCTGCATGGCCGCCTTTGCCTTTGATGGTAATATAGATCTCATCGGCGCTGGCCATTACCTGTCCGCCGCGGAAACTGACCTTGCCGATCTCCAGTTGTGGATGCACATGCAAACCAAAAATAGCCTGTGGTGCGGGGTTCTGCAATACACCTTCGTTGATCATGATGCTGGCACCGCCGGGATTGCGTTCCTCACCGGGTTGAAAGATCAGTTTTACGGTACCTTCCCATTCGTCTTTCAGTTCCTGCAAAATGCGGGCTGCACCCAGCAAACAGGTAGTATGCACATCATGTCCGCAGGCATGCATTACACCTGGTCTGGTTGATTTATAAGAAATATCGTTTTCTTCCTGTATGGGCAAAGCGTCCATGTCTGCACGCAGCGCCACGATCCGTTTATCAGGATTTTTTCCTTTGATCAGTCCTACTACACCTGTAGTAGCCATTACCTGGAAAGGGATGCCCAACTTTGTCAATTGCTGTTGTACAAACGCAGATGTTTCAAACTCCTGGTAGCTAAGTTCAGGATGTGCATGCAGGTGGTGACGTATGGCAACAGCATCTGCCTGATAAGTATGTGCAAGATGTTGGATCTTATCTTTCAGGTTATTCATGCCCCAAAAGTAGCCAGTTAATTTGAAAATTCGATGATTTGAAAATTTGAAGATGGTGCTGTCCGATTGCTGAATGGTTTGATTGTTGAGGGGGTACGCTATATTCCTGCGCACCGCTTGTTTTACGCAAAGACAGCTAAGTTTGGCAAAGCCGGATTTTTTGGACCGCGAAAAACCGGAAACACAAATGAACACGAAGAAAGGTGTTGGGGTATTAGCTGTGAACGATTCCTTGTTAGCTTTTCAACTTACCAACAATTACGCCCTGAACCTTGCGCCCTGTACCTGCTAACGAGCACTATTGCAATTCCGCCGACTTATCAGGATTTACTTCTATCACATCCATCACCACATATACACCGCTGGCAAAAAGACGTTGAATGGCGGGGAGTGCCTGTTCGGCTTCTTCACGGTCCTTATAGTTGCCAACCTTTAGTTTATAAAAAGGAGCCTGGTAGGTGAGATATATCTTCAGATCGGGCATTTCCTGGTAAATTCTTGATTTGGCATTTATGGCCTTGTTGCGATCGTTGGTATTGATCACCAGTATGCGAAAGCCCTGTGCAAAACGTCTTGATTCACGGGTATTGAATTCATTGTACTCCACCTGCTTTTTTACCAGCAGATCGATCCGTGGATCTTTATGCACTACTATGCTGCCGGTATCGGATTGTGCCTGCGTTTTCAACGCAGCCAGTAACAATAAAATGCCCAATACCTGTTTCATAGTAAGAAGTTTAATTACGCAATACAAAGTACGAAATAAGACGAATGTTCAATGCTAGTACCTATAACCTACCACTTATTACTTACAACTAATATCCACCGCCCGTTGCTTCTTCACCCTGCACAATAGCCACACTGGCGCTGCATCCCAGTCTGTCGGCACCTGCACCGATCAGTTGACGGGCAAATTCGTACGTACGGATGCCGCCCGATGCTTTGATCTTAATATCAGACGGTAAATGTTCGCGCATCAGTTGCACCGCTTCCAGCGTAGCACCTTTTTCTGCATAGCCGGTAGAGGTTTTCAGAAAGTCTACCTTCAGTTTTGCATATATATCGCAACATTTAATAATCTCTTCGGGAGTCAGTACACCACTTTCGATGATCACCTTGATCTGTCGTTCGTTTTTGTGAATGGCTTCCACAATATGTTCCATTTCCTGCTCCAGGTAATTCCAGGCATTATTCTTTAATGCAATCAGGTTGATCACAACGTCCAGTTCATCGGCACCATCCTGGATGGCCTGCTGTACTTCAAATATTTTAGCTCTTGCAATAGAGTAACCAAAAGGAAAACCGATCACCGTTGCCACCTTCACGTCAGAACCTCTCAGCACAATGCGTGCTTTTCTTACCAGCGGTGGAGGAACACATACGGCAGCAAACTTATATTGCGCAGCTTCATCACATAATTTTTTAATGTCATCATTGGTGGTGGTAGGCTTCAGTAGCGTGTGGTCAATATAGCTGGCAATATTCATGTAGTCTATTTACCGGTTACGAATTTTTGATGGCTCAAAATTACTTCATTTGAGTAAATTCGGCTTTCATCGTTTATATTTATTAAAACCAACAGTTATATGAGAAAATTTCGGCTTTATCCGCCGGGAAAATTACTTTCCGTGGCCTGGATATTACTGTCTGCTCATGCTATCTCTTATTCGCAGGCTACTTATCCGGTAAATGGGGTGGCAGATCCCAAAACCCGTAGTTACGCATTTACCAATGCAACCATTGTAAAAGATGCTCAGACCACCGTGGCCAACGCCACACTGGTTGTTCGCGATGGAAAGATCGTGGCAGCCGGTACGGGCATCAGCGTTCCTGCCGATGCAGTGACCATTGATTGCAGCGGTAAGTTCATTTATCCTTCTTTTATTGACATTTATTCTGATTATGGTATTACGGCTCCGCAGCGTCAGCAGGGAGCAGGTGGTTTTGGCGGTGGCTTTGGTCAACCGGCACAGCTCACCTCCAATCAGAAAGGCGCCTATGGCTGGAACCAGGCCATCCGTGCCGATGTAGAAGCTGCCAAACTGTTCAATGCAGATGAAACAAAGGCCAAATCACTGCGTGATATTGGTTTCGGTTCTGTGCTTACACACCAGAAAGATGGTATTGCACGCGGTACAGGTGTATTCGTTACCCTGGCCGATCAGCCTGAAAACCTGACCATTGTAAAAGAACGTGCTTCTGCGCACTATTCACTCAGCAAAGGCACTTCTACCCAAAGCTATCCCAGTTCATTAATGGGTACCATTGCCCTGTTACGTCAATCGTACCTGGATGCACAATGGTATAAAAGCAATCCTGCTACCGAAGGGGTGAACATTACCCTGAAAGCGTGGCTGGACAACCAAAGCCTGCCCCAGATCTTTGAAGCCAATGACAAATGGAATGATCTGCGCGCAGATCGTATAGGCGATGAATTTGGTGTACAATATATTATCAAAGGTGGTGGTAATGAGTATCAGCGCGTTAAAGAGATCGTAGCTACCAAAGCTGCCTATATCCTGCCGCTGAACTATCCCGCTGCTATGGATGTGGATGATCCTAATGACGTTCGTTTTGTGGGTCTGGATGATCTGAAGCACTGGGAAATGGCACCGTCTAACCCCGCAGCCCTTGAAAAAGCCGGTGTTACTTTCTGTTTAACAACTTCCGATCTCAGCAATGCTACAGAATTCATGGCCAATGTTCGTAAAGCTATTGAATATGGTTTGTCTGAAACAAAAGCGCTGGAAGCATTGACCAAAACCCCTGCTACGCTGCTGGGTGTATACGATAAAGTAGGTAGCCTGGAAGCGGGTAAACTGGCCAACTTCATCATTACCTCCGGTCCTGTGTTCAACGAAAAAACAGTGGTATTTGCCAACTGGGTACAGGGTTACAAATACGGTATCAAAGAAGATGGCTGGTTTGATGTAAAAGGTGCTTATAAATTACTGGCCAACCTGCCTTCAGGAGCCAAAACATTTGCTGTGGAACTGAAAGACGGCGGTACCGCTTCTTTTGTAGAAAAAGATACGCTGACCGGTAAATATTCTTACGATGGGAAACTGGTAAAACTGAGCTATACAGAAGGCCGTGGTCCGCGTGCTACAGAAGTTACCCTGAGCGGTGTAGCCAATGGCAATACCTGGAATGGTAGCGGTCGTGATGCACAGGGCAATATGTTTACCTGGACTGCCACACTGGACAAAGCTGCTGCTGCAAAAGCAGACAGTGCCCGTCCAAAAGTACCCGTAACCATTGGAAAAGTAACTTATCCTTTCCTGGCCTATGGTACAGAAGAGTTGCCGCAACAGGAAACCATCCTGATCAAAAATGCTACTGTATGGACCAATGAAAAAGGGGGTAAAGAAGAAGGTACAGATGTACTGGTAAAGAATGGTAAAATTGCCGCTATCGGTAAAAACCTTTCTGAAGCCGGTGCAAAAGTGATCGATGGAACCGGTAAACATCTTACACCCGGTATTATTGATGAGCACTCTCACATTGCTGCTGCTTCTATCAACGAAGGAGCTCAGAGCGTTACTTCAGAAGTACGTGTTGGTGACAACCTGAATCCTGAAGATATCAATATCTATCGTCAGTTGAGCGGTGGTGTAACCACTTCTCATATCCTGCACGGTTCTGCCAATACTATCGGCGGACAGACACAGTTGATCAAACTGCGCTGGGGTGCCAATGATGATGAACTGAAATACAAAGGCAACGATCCTTTCATCAAATTTGCATTGGGTGAGAACGTAAAACGTTCTTCATCACAAACCAACAACCGTTTCCCCGATACCCGTATGGGTGTTGAACAGGTGCTGGTAGATGCCTTTACCCGTGCCAGTGATTATCAGAAAGCGTTGAAAGCTGCTGAAGAGAACAATAAGAAAAAAGGTGCAACGCCAGTTGTGGTTCGTCGCGACCTGGAACTGGATGCCCTGGTAGAGATCATGAACAAGAAAAGGTTCATTACCTGCCACTCTTATGTACAGAGTGAAATTACTTCTACCATGCGTGTAATGGAGAAGTTTGGTTTCAATGTAAATACTTTCACGCACATTCTGGAAGGGTACAAAGTAGCTGATAAAATGAAAGCACATGGTGCCAACGCTTCTACTTTTGCCGATTGGTGGCAATATAAAATGGAAGTGGTGGATGCCATTCCTTACAACGCTACTATCATGCAACGTGTAGGATTGAATGTTGCTATCAACTCTGATGATGCTGAAATGGCACGTCGTCTGAACCAGGAATCTGCAAAAAGCATCAAATTCGGTGGCATGAGTGAAGAAGATGCACTGAAAATGTGTACACTGAATCCTGCCAAAATGCTGCACATTGATGATAAAGTAGGCAGCATTAAAGTAGGTAAAGATGCTGACCTGGTATTGTGGAGCGATAACCCGCTGAGCATTTATGCCAAAGCACTGACCACTATTGTTGATGGTACTATATACTTTGACCGCGCTAAAGATCTTGAACTGCGCAAACAGATCCAGACTGAAAAAACAAGACTGATCCAGAAAATGGCTGCTGCTAAAAGAACACCGGCTGCCGGTGGCGCACCGCAGAACTTCCAGCGCGCAAGACCCAGGCTGGAAGTGATCATGACCTGCAGTGAGCATGAGCACAGTCATGGACTGCTGGCTATAGAAGGCGACGGTTCTGATCTGCATGCAGGAGATGGTAATGACAATCAATAATGCTGGTTAAAGCAACAAAACTTAACAGATGAAAAAGAAGCTATTCACAATACTAATGGGATGCTGGATGATGACCAATGTTTCCGCCCAGGAAACAGTGTACCCGGCTCCCGCACAATCACAAACCATCGCGTTGACCAATGCAACTATTCACGTAGGCAACGGACAGGTAATTGAAAACGGTACTATCGTATTCACCAATGGAAAGATCACTGCTATAGGCGCTTCTGCTGCCGGTAATGGCAAAGTGATCGATTGCAAAGGCAAACACATTTATCCCGGCCTCATCCTTTCTTCATCCAACCTGGGATTGGTAGAGGTAAGCAGTGTGCGTGCTACATCCGATGTACGTGAAATGGGCGAGTACAATACCAATATCCGTTCTATTGCAGCGTACAATACTGATTCAAAGGTTACCAATACCCTGCGTATGAATGGTATCCTGTTTGCCAACATTGTACCACAGGGTGGTGTTATTTCCGGTTCTTCATCATTGGTGCAACTGGATGCATGGAACTATGAAGATGCTGCATACCTGGCAGATAACGGTATACACTTCAATATGCCCTCACTGCTGAACAGAGGTGGTGGCGGTCGTCGTGGCGGTGGTTTCCCCGGCGCTTTTGCAACAGGTGCTCCTGCCGGCGATCCTATTAAAAGATCACTGGACCAGATTGAAAAAGTAAAAGGCTTTTTCCGCGAAGCAAAGGCTTACCTGGCGCAGCCCCAGCATGAGCAGACCAACCTGAAATATGAAGCAGTAAAAGGCTTATTCAGCAAAAAGCAGAAATTCTTTGTACACTGTAATGTTGTAAAAGAAATGCTGGTGGCTGTTGACTTTGCCAATGAGTTTGGTTTTGACGTAGTGATAGTAGGTGGTTCAGACAGTTACCTGATCCCCGATCTGTTGAAAGCAAACAACATCGCTGTAATACTGAATGAAATGCACAGCCTGCCTACCATGGTAGATGATGATGTGGATCAGCCATTCAAAACGCCGGCTGTTTTACAGAAAGCAGGTGTACTGTTTGCTATCAATGATGAAGACGGCAATACCCGTCAGCGCAACCTGGCTTTCAACGCCGGTACTGCTGCTACCTATGGTCTCAGCAAAGAAGAGGCTCTGGCTGCCATTACACTGAATGCAGCTAAGATCCTGGGTGTTGGTGATAAAACCGGTTCACTGGAAGTTGGTAAAGATGCCAATATCCTGGTAAGTGAAGGTGATATCCTGGATATGAAAAGCAATATTCCTTTATTTGCTTTCATCCAGGGACGCCAGATCGAGCTGACCGACAAACACAAACAATTGTACGAGCGTTATAAGTACAAATACGGTCTGAAATAAACAGGCAGTAAATGCAAAATACAAAGTACGGAGTACAGATGCGTAAGCAGAAGTACTCCGTACTTTTTTTCAGGTATGCCCATTATCTGCACAATCTTCTACAAATCTCATGATCCACGTTCTAAAAGAAAGCCCCGGCTGTGATCACAGGGTTGTGATTTGCCAGGGCCATGAACGCTCTATTGATGGTTTTTCTTTTGCTGTTTAGTCTGCCTTTTTCAAAGACTGTATTTCCAGTTTCAACTGATCAACCTGTGCCTGTAATTCCTGGATAGAGGCAACCAGCACAGGTACCAGACTTTCAGCGTCCAGTGTTTTCACCTGGGCTGTACGATAATTGTTTTTGCCAAACAGGTACGAACGGTTCTCAGATTTTACCAGGTCAGGAAAAACGGCCTGCACATTTTCAGCCAGGAAACCATATTGTTTACCTGCCGGTAATTTCAGGTCTTTGTACTTAGCCTGGTCATATTCAAATACTTTAGGCTGCAGTTTATTGATGCTTTCCAACGGATTACTGATGGGCGTTACATTCTTTTTAAGCTCACTGTCAGGAATGCTTTGAGAAAAAGCTGTAGTGGCAAATAATGTAGCGGCAATCAAAATACCTGCTTTGGCAGTATTGCGGATAGCGGAATACATAATGGTATATTTAGAGATTAAATAAATAAGTGACAATTACAATCGGGCATGTAACACAGTACTATTGTACAATGCTATATTTTAGCCGGGGTCTGGCAGATAAAGCTATACAATCGGAGGCGGGGTAGGAACAGAACAATAAAAGGTTTGTCGCACGGGAATACACAGTGCATTAGGTGTACCGGTAGTAAAATAGCAAGCCAATGTTATGAGATGATTGGAAAGATAACCGGGTTCATATTCCTGTTCTGATACCTGTTTGTTTTCGCCGGGTGTGGGTTGGTCGGTATCGGGTTCAGAACAAAGCAGCTCTTGGTTGAAAAGATCACTGGGATCAGCGCTGAGTAGCGGCAGAATACCGGTGAGGCCCTTCATTATGAAGGTAACCAGAAGTAATATACTACAGATATGTACCAATGCCTTCTTCATTCCTGCTGCAAAGGTAAGGCGCAAAGGCTATAGGAAACCGTTAAAGATTCCGGAATTATTTTAATGTAACAGCGTTGATAGAGATGGAATAACACTATTGAAAATATGACAATAAGAGTATTAGCGGGTTATGCAAATGTTGATAAGAATTGCACATGTTCAAGCAGATAAGAATGGTAAAATGAATACCAAAAATTGTTTAGTGTCAGCAATTATAGCAGACAGGAGCAGATAATTAGTATAAGATTTTTTATAATGTAAAGTTGTAGCAAGAGTATAAGCGAAATGTTTGCTGAATTATATTAAATAATCACTTTCCGGAAGGCATTTGCTCCATTTTAATCCTTTCTGGTAAAAGAAAGCACGGTACCCTGCCCTGGCAGGTACATGTTATGGTATTCGTTTGCACCTTAGTGCTGAGCAAAGTAAGTTGGAATTGTTTCGATAGCCGGGTAGTTTCCAGATAGCACTGAAAAACTAAATGATGTGCCGCAGCCAGTTGATCAGGACTTTGCTTGTTAAATCATTGATGCAGTACACAATAGTTGCAGGCAACTGTGCAAGATGTTTTTTTAACTCCGACACTTTTCTTGCACATGTGTTGGGATGATCTATTTCAATAGCGGGTATATTTTTCAGGGTAGAGGTAAACGCAGTGCCCGGTTCAATGCCATTAACTGGACTGTTTTGCCGGTTTCATCTGCTTTCATAATGTTTAACATTCAATATTGTCAGAACATAAGAGCATACTGCGCTGATAGTGCTATAACTTTTCAGCTAACAGTTTTGAGTGTTTTTTGTTTGTTCTGCAGCATTAGTAAAGCCTTTCCGGCACGTGTATGCCGGGTAGCTTCCTGTTTGGCAGAACCCACCCAGTCACAATACGCTTGTTTGCAGGAGCGTGTCAGGGATTGAAAAAAATCATGGGCTTCATGATCTTTATCCAGTAGTTGTTGCAATTCAGCAGGTACGCCTTCAATATGTTCGCCTTTCTTAAGCATAAGCGCAGTGTTTTATGATGAGGAATAATGTGATCAAAATTACTCAATATCAGTTGAACACAACCATGCAATAAACAATAAAGACGGGTAAAGGATTGGACAAATACAGCTTACAGGGTGGAAAGATCATAACGCTGTTCAGTTACCGGCTTTCCAAAAGTAGTGGAATCCTTTTCTTCCGATAAATGAAATCCGTAACGTTTGTATAAAGCAATTGCTGTTTCCAGTTCGCTGGTGGTCCATAGATAAGAAGAAGTATACCCGGCTGCATAAAAGAAACGCATGTATTGATCCATCAGCATTTTGCCAAGACCAATACCGCGGTAAGAAGGAGTGATGAGAAAATAACGTAGCTGGGCAGCATTGCCGGGCCGGTGCATCAGTAGCAGAAAGCCGGTTATTTTGCTATTGTGCTCTGCTATCCATACACAGTCTTTACCCGGTTTGAATTTGCTGTAAAATTCGTTCAGTCCTGCTGCTACATAACTTTCAAATTCCACCCCATAATCATATTCCTGTTTATACAATACGCCATGCAGATAAGTGATGTAACCAATATCGCCGGGTTGCAGTTGTGTGCGAATGGTTATTTCATGCAGTATTCGTTTATCAGTCATACTGTAACGTTAGTACAATTTACTGAATCTGCCATAGCTGTTTTTGAAGATTCTATATTACAGTTGGTTCAATCAGGTCCCATAAATTGCCATACAGATCGGCAAATACAGCTACGGTACCGTAAGGTTCGGTAACAGGTGTACGCACAATAGTAATATTATTTTCCAGCAGGTTTTGATAATCGCGCTGAAAATTATCTGTGTATAAAAAAAGGAATACGCGTCCGCCTGTTTGATTACCAACACGGCTTAGTTGCGCTTCGTTAGCGGCTTTTGCCAGTAACAGGCAACAACCGTCTGAGGAACCAGGTGGGGATACCACCACCCATCTTTTGGTATCGCTTAACACGGTATCTTCTATTAATGTAAAGTGTAATTTGTGTGTGTAGAAAGCAATGGCTTCATCATAATCATTTACTACAATGGCTATGCGGGCAAGTTGCTGTTTCATAATAAACGCGAAAATTTTTTAGCAATTGTCAATTATACTGACAACATTTTTTCAAAGGATGTTGTCAGTATTTTTATTTCAGATCATACCATCTGGTTACTGCGGAATGTATCAAATTGTTGTTGCAGCAATTGCTTTAATTCAGTGAAGTTTGTTTTTAAGCTGTTGGCTGAAATATTGACCGGGGTACCGGAATATTTTACATTCATCAGCATCATCTTTTTCCTGATGCCATCAGGATACCTGTTGATATAGGTTTCAGGATTTTTCAGCAGAACAGTTACAAAACGTTGTTTGGATGCAAGTGAAGCCTGTATGGCCTTTTCCTCAACAGCAATCACATCCTGCCAGTAAATTTTTCCCAATGCAACAGCACTGGAATTATCTGTAAAGCCCTCATTGTCGATCACAAGTCCGGGTTGGTTATCTGTCAGCTTCCGGGCAAAATAAAAAACACCGGCAATACCCATAATGGCGCTTATGCCACCTGCTGTATTTTTCAGCCACACGTTATTAAAAATGAAGTTACTTGTCTGAGGTTGTGCAATCAGTATCCACAAGCCTGCAGCCACGAAGATCAGGGAGAAGATGAGCAGTTTTACAATTTTGTTTTTACTCAATGGTATGCTGATGATGGTTTCGGAATGCATAAGTGTTCGGGTATAAGGTGATGATAAATAAATTTTGTTTTTGACGTACAACATCCTTCTGAAAGTATGTTGTACACAGAGAAAAAGTTACTGCCGGATGAGGTTCTTTTTATCCTCGCTGCAGCATGTTGTTTATCTACCAGGATAGCTTTGCCTGCTTTTGTCCCAATAACCATGTAAGCGAAAACAGGATAGCCTGGAAGATCAGTACCGGAAAATTATAGAAGAAGGAAATAACATATAGTATCAGCGCACCGCGAATCCCCTTTAAATCCGGTATAAAAAATACAACCGGCGCTATGCCTGCTGCTATTGATGTAATATCAGGTGCTTTGGATTTACCGGCTTTGCGGGCTTCTGCGAATGTCATGTAATAAAGATAGAAAAGATTGCTGAGTCTGGCTGGAACGGATGACATCCTTTGAACGGATGTCATCCGTAGGCTGAGCAATAAAAAAGCACCTGCTGCTGCAGGTGCTCTATAGTATGTTTTTTAAAATTTGATCTTGTGCTTTCTGCCTTAAGCGTCCTTACCGTGGCAGTTCTTAAATTTCTTACCACTGCCGCAGGGACATGGATCGTTACGGCCAACTTTAGGACCTACGCGAACGGGTTCCTGTTTAACGCCTTCTGAAGGATCGAAATAGTCGTTCTCATTGGCACCATAATCTTCACCACGTGCTTCTATTTCTTCTTTATTGGCGCGCATACGGCTCATGTCGGTCTTCTGCTCGTGACCTTCACGGATCTGCGGTGCGGGATTAGGATTGCTGCTGCGTTGCTCAACCGGAATAGTTGCATGACACAGGAAGCTGATAATATCCTTGTTCACATCACTGTCCATCTGGCGGAACAGATCGAATGCTGTGATCTTATAGATCACCAGCGGATCTTTCTGTTCAAGATAAGCTGTCTGTACGCTTTGTTTCAGATCGTCCATTGCACGCAGGTGCTCTTTCCAGGCATCATCAATAATGGCAAGGGTGATCTGGCGTTCCAGTGCATTGGTCAGCTCGCGGCCATCTGTATCCAGTGTTTTATCAAGCCCAGCCAGTACCTGCATACCTTTTTTTCCATCGGTAAAAGGTACTACCACATTCTCAATATGGCTGCCCTGTGTCTGGCGAATGTTTCTGAATACTGGTACCGTCTGTTGCTGAATGTCTGCTATTTTGCGCTGGTAGCGGGTAGTAGCTTCCAGGTACAGTTTGTCTGCCAGTTCTGCTGCATTCGATTTTTCAAATTCCTGTTGTGTAATGGCAGTATCAATACCAAAGTTTACAATAACCGCCATTTTAAATCCTTCGTAATCGCTCTGTTCCTGGAAAGAATTTACCAGTCCTTCGGCAACAATATAGAAAGCGTTATCAAGGTCAAGGGCCAAACGTTCGCCAAACAATGCGTGGTTACGTTTTTTGTACACCACATTACGTTGTTTGTTCATCACGTCATCATATTCCAGCAGGCGTTTACGGATACCAAAGTTGTTCTCTTCCACTTTGCGTTGTGCACGCTCAATACTTTTGGTAACCATGCTGTGCTGGATCACCTCACCTTCTTTGTAACCAAAACGGTCCATGATAGAAGCGATGCGCTCACTGCCAAACAGACGCATCAGCTCATCTTCCAGTGACACATAGAACTGCGTGGTACCCGGATCGCCCTGGCGACCTGCACGGCCACGCAACTGCCTGTCTACACGACGGCTTTCATGACGTTCAGTACCAATAATGGCCAGACCGCCTGCTTCTTTAACGCCGGGACCCAGTTTAATATCCGTACCACGACCCGCCATGTTGGTAGCAATGGTAACAGCACCTGCCAGACCAGCTTCTGCTACTACCTGTGCTTCACGGGCGTGTTGTTTAGCGTTCAGTACGTTGTGCGGGATCTTATTGGCACTAAGCATTTTGCTCAGTAACTCACTCACCTGTACATCAGTAGTACCTACCAGCACAGGACGACCAGCTGCACGGCATTTTTCGATCTCTTCAATGACGGCTTTATATTTTTCGCGCTTGGTTTTGTATACCAGGTCTTCATGGTCCTTACGGATCGCAGTAACGTTGGTAGGAATGGTAACTACATCCAGTTTGTAAATATCCCAGAACTCACCGGCTTCTGTAACAGCGGTACCGGTCATACCGGCCAGCTTGTGATACATACGGAAGTAGTTCTGCAGGGTAATGGTAGCGTAGGTTTGCGTAGCAGCTTCGATCTTTACATTTTCCTTAGCCTCAATAGCCTGGTGTAAACCATCGCTGTAACGGCGTCCGTCAAGAATACGACCGGTTTGCTCATCCACAATTTTAACCTGTCCGTCCATTACCACGTACTCAACATCTTTTTCAAACAGGGTATAGGCTTTCAGCAATTGCTGCACGGTATGGATACGGTCTGCCTTAACAGTGTATTCATTCAGAACCGCTTCTTTTTGCTGTAGTTTCTGTTCAGGATCGGTTACATTTTTGTCAATCTCTGCCAGTTGTATACCAATATCCGGCAACACGAAGAAATCAGGATCTTCGCCCGATCTTGTGATGGCCTGGATACCTTTATCTGTCAGGTCAACAGAGTTATTTTTTTCGTCAATATGAAAAAACAGTTCCTCATCAACCAGCGGCATCTGCTTCTGCTGATCAGCGAGGTAATAGTTTTCAGATTTCTGCAGTTTTACACGAACGCCGGGTTCACTCAGGAATTTGATCAAAGCACTGTTCTTGGGCAAACCACGGAATGCACGCATCAATGCCAGGCCACCGGTTTTAGGATCATCATCCCCGTCATTAAATAACTTCTTGGCTTCGTTCAGGTACTTGTTCACTACCTGGCGCTGCATGTCGAACAGGCGTTCCACACGGCCTTTAAGAATATGATATTGCTGGTCGTCGCCTTTGGGAACAGGACCGGAAATGATCAGCGGTGTACGCGCATCGTCAATCAATACGCTATCCACTTCATCCACCATGGCAAAATGGTGTTTGCGTTGTACCATTTCGTCCGGAGAGTGCACCATGTTATCGCGGAGGTAGTCAAAACCAAATTCATTGTTGGTACCGTAGGTAATATCAGCCTGGTACGCTTTTCTTCTGTCGGCACTGTTAGGCTGGTGTTTGTCAATACAATCAACAGTAAGACCCAGCCATTCAAACAAAGGACCATTCCATTCAGAGTCGCGTTTTGCCAGGTAATCGTTCACGGTTACAATGTGAACACCTTGTCCGGCCAGCGCATTCAGGTAAGCGGGAAGGGTAGATACCAGTGTTTTACCTTCACCCGTTGCCATTTCAGAAATTTTGCCCTGGTGCAGTACGCTACCACCTATCAACTGTACATCATAGTGTACCATGTTCCAGGTAACCAGGTTGCCGCCGGCAGTCCAGGTATTGGCAAAAACAGCAGTATCACCATTAATTGTAACATAATTCTTTCTTACGCTCAGGTCGCGGTCCAGTTGTGTGGCTGTAGCAGAAAGAGTGGGGTTTTCTTTAAAACGGCGGGCAGCTTCTTTTACTGTAGCAAAGGCTTCGGGCAACAGCTCTTTCAGAATTTCTTCTATTTTTTTGTCCCTGTCCTTGGTCAGCTTGTCCACTTCCTGGTACAATGCATCCTTGCCCGTAATATCATTAAAAGGCAGGGCGTCGGCCTGTGTTTTTAAACCGGCAATTTCATTGTCAATTTCTGACAGGTACTCCTTAATACGCTGCCTGAATTCCTGTGTTTTATTCCTTAGCTGGTCGTTGCTGAGCGACTGAAAGGATGTAAAATGCTGATTGATTTGAGCAACGATTGGTTGAATCGTTTTGATATCCTTCTCCGACTTGCTTCCACCGATCAGTTTAGAAAGAAAACCTAACATGTTATATTCAATTGAATGATGAGATGTTGTGTTGAAATAAATGATTGTCAAAAAGAGTGCTACAATACCATAACAAGCCATTTTGACAGGACGCCAAAGGTACAAAAAAGCGACCGGAAAGGAAGCGACGGATTTAAACAGCGAAAATGCTGAAAAAGAGATAGTTATCGCCAAGTAATGGTAAATGCTGAGAAAGATGGACCAATTTGAAAATGTGGAGGCTAAGAATTTGAAAATTTAATGATTTGAAAATGGATAGGCTGAGGGTTAGATGGATTGATTGTTAAATTGTTTAATAGCTGGGGGAAAGGTGAAACGTGAGACGTGAATCGTCCATCGTGAGTAGTCGCTGCTGATTTTTCTTTCAGACTTCCGGTCTTCCGGACTTGTATTAGCTCGTAGCCAGCAGCTATGTTCAGCGTTCAGCCTGCCCGATCAACCAGTAACCGGGTAACCGTCATCCTGCTACCTTCCTGCTTCCTTCCTGCGTATTAAAGCGTACAAACTAAGGGTTTCAGCTTTTGGGGTGTAAAAAGAAACCGGAACAAAGCTCAGGGAATAATGCCGGAATTATAACGCAGCCTGACTGCTTTACCCCGCATCCTCTATCCCGTATCCGGAAACCGGCATCTGGCACCCGGCATCTTTCCTGCTACCTTCTTGCCTCCTTCCTGCGTATTAAAGCGTACAAACTAAGGGTTTCAGCTTTTGAGGTGTAAAAGAAAACCGGAACAAAGCTCAGGGAATAATGCCGGAAGTATAACGCAGCCTGACTGCTTTACCCCGCATCCTGTATCCCCTAACCGGTACACAGAATCACATTCTTTTTTGTATTGTTAAAAAAATTAGTATTTTGCGCTAAACTTATTAGTCTATGTCATTAGCCGGAAAAAATCTGAAGCATCTGCGTAAACTACGTGGATGGACACAGGAAGAATTTGCGGTACGGTTGGGCATCAAACGTTCACTATTGGGCGCATACGAAGAAGAGCGTGCCGAGCCGCGCATTGATGTACTGGAAGTGGTGAGTGAGTTATTCAAACTGTCGCTGGACGAATTGTTGCTGCAGAACCTGTCTGACAGCCAGGGCGGATACCTGGCCAAACGCCGCGCGCAGAAAATGGCATCAGGAGTGGCAGAAATTCAATTTGTTCCGGTAAAAGCTGCAGCCGGTTACCTGGCAGGCTATGCAGATCCGGAGTTTATTGATGAGCTGAATACGTTTACTTTGCCCATGTTGTCATCGGGATTTTACCGTGCTTTTGAAATAGTGGGAGATTCAATGTTGCCCACACCCAGTGGATCTGTAATAGTAGGTGAAAAGGTGGATGATATGTATGATGTGCGCAACAGCAACACTTATATAGTGATATCACGTAGTGAAGGCATTGTATATAAAAGAGTGATGAAGAGCAATCGCTCCAAAAACAAATACACCCTGATCAGTGATAACCCGGCTTACCAGCCTTACAATATCAATGCAGAAGATGTTATTGAAATGTGGAAGGCATCACTGGTAATAGCTAAGGCCAATGTACAGCAGCGTTGGGATGTAAATCAACTGGCATCACTGGTAAGCAATCTGCAGGACCAGGTAAGTACGTTGAAAAAGAAAATGAACTAGGGTAGTGGTGAGTTGTGAATGATGGATAGTCGGTTTTATTAGGCTCCGGAGCTACCCGCTGATAGTAATTTGATTGCAGTATTCAGCTCCGTCAGGAGCCTCCTGACGGAGCCGGGAAACATAAAAATGCATGTTCCTATTAACAGGCGGTCACGATGTGGCCTTGCCTGTTTCAATGGCCTATAAAAGTGAAGAATACTTACTGCTGCTAACTGCTAAAGGCTGTCCAATTTCTAATCCCTCTCTTTGTGGTTCAAAAAAGCTGCGAGCAAATACAAGTTCGGAAGAGAAATAGCGCAGGCAGGTTGGTAGGTTGAAAAGTTAACAAGTAATCGTTCACAGCTAACACCTTTCTTCGTGTTCCTTTGTGCCTCTGTGGCTCAAAAAAAGTCCGGAATACCGGAAGTCGGAAAATCCGGTAGAAATTAACACAATAAGCTTCGCTCCAGGCGGGGCTTTTTTATTGTCATTACCTCTTCTCAGCGCTTAAAATATCTCAGTGACACACCTTTAAACTTTTGCCTATTTAAATTGAATGACTATATTTGGCTAAATATTAATTTAGACAAGACTAAAAATTAATTTAAATGTGCATAATTATACGTGTTGTAAAACTGGTTTTAATATCGTGTGTGCCTGTTGTACTGACTGCCCAGACAATTACAGGTACAGTATGGGATAGTTTTAGCGGTGAACGGCTGACAGGTGCTGTTGTTACTGCAGGCAACACATCTGTGCTTACCAACGAACAGGGGCGTTTTGTATTGGAAAATATTACGTTGCCGGTTACGCTTGTTACCAGTATTACAGGTTATCGTACTGATACGCTGCAGGTAACAGATAACAAAATGTCGCTGCATATAAAAATGACATCATTATCGCGGCAACTGGATGATGTGGTAGTGACAGGTACCATGAAAGCAGTATCCAGGACCAATAGTCCTGTTCCGGTAGAAGTATACACACCGCAGTTCTTCCGCAGAAATCCTACGCCTTCCATATTTGATGCCTTGCAACAGGTAAACGGGGTTCGTCCGCAATTGAATTGCAACGTATGTAACACCGGCGATATCCACATCAACGGACTGGAGGGTCCTTACACCATGGTATTGATTGACGGTATGCCTATTGTAAGCAGTCTGTCTACGGTGTATGGTTTGTCAGGCATTCCCAATTCATTGGTAGAAAGGATTGAAGTGGTAAAAGGTCCGGCCTCATCATTGTACGGCTCTGAAGCTATTGGCGGACTGATCAATATCATTACAAAAAATCCGGCCAAAGCACCGCTGGTATCTGTAGATGTAATGGCTACTTCATGGCAGGAATACAATGTGGATGCGGCAGCCAAATACCAGCCTTTTAAAAAAACAAGCGCTTTGCTTGGCATGAATTATTTCAGCTTTAATAAGATCTATGATAAGAACGGTGACAACTTTACCGATGTAACGCTTCAGAACAGGATTTCCATATTTAATAAATACCAGTTTGAACGTGCCGGCAATCGTGCAGCAGGTATTGCTATCCGGTATATTTATGAAGACCGCTGGGGTGGTGATGTTCGATGGAATAAACAATTCCGCGGCGGTGATAGCCTGTATGGTGAAAGTATCTATACGGCCAGATGGGAATTGATTGGTAATTACCAGTTGCCGGTACGGGAAAAGATCATGTTCTCCTATTCTTACAATAACCATCGTCAGCGTTCGGCATACGGCACGCATTTGTACAATGCATTGCAACAGGTTGCCTTTGGACAACTCACCTGGGATAAAACAATCGGGCGTCATGACCTGCTGGCAGGTGCCGTGTTCCGGTATACCTGGTATGATGACAATACTACAGCTACCATGGATACCATTACCCTGCAAAACAGGCCGGATAAAACACCATTACCCGGTATACTGTTGCAGGACCAGATAAAACTGACCGGCCGGCAGGAACTCTTGCTGGGTGCCCGTTGGGATCATCACCCGGTACATGGGCATATTTTTACACCCCGGGCTGCGTGGAAATATACGCTTTCACCCAATGATATAATCCGTGTGAATGCCGGTACAGGATTCCGCGTGGTGAATTTATTTACGGAAGATCATGCTGCCTTGACCGGTGCGCGTGCAGTAGTGATCCGGTCAACCCTGAAACCAGAACGCAGCTATAATGCCAATATCAATTATGTAAAAAAGATCTACACTACCAACTGGTGGCTTACGCTGGATGCCAGTGTATGGTATACTTATTTCACCAACCGTATTTTACCGGATTATACAACCAATGTTAACCAGATCATTTATGATAACCTGAACGGACATGCTGTTTCAAAAGGGATCAGCCTGGCCGCTGAATTTGGTTTTACCAATTCATTGCGCGGGCATATCGGCAGCACATTCATGGATGTGAAGATCACCAATACCGATCATGATGGTAACCGGCAAACATCAAGACAATTGCTCACCGAACGGTGGAGTGGTACCTGGTCATTGTCTTATACCTTCCGGCCGCTGGCAATCAATATTGATTATACCGGAAATATTTATGGCCCAATGTTGCTGCCGTTGTTATCGCCCCTGGATCCACGTAAACCCCTATCCCCGGTGTGGAGTATCCAGAATATACAGTTCAGTAAAAAACTGGGTGCTTCATGGGAGGTATATGCAGGTATCAAGAACCTGCTGAACTGGACACCTGCAAAAGGAACGCCTTTCCTGATTGCACGCACCAATGACCCGTTTGATAAACATGTACAGTTTGATGGCAATGGACAGGCTATTCCAACACCGGATAATCCGTACGGGCTGACCTTTGATCCAAACTATGTATATGCACCCAACCAGGGCATGCGCGGGTTTGCAGGCGTGCGTTATACGCTAACGAAATAATCAGCTCATCCGGCGGTGACCACCGCCGGATAAATGTATCAAACCAGCATGGTTATATGCAAAGGAATATGCATGTGTTGGCGGTAATGCAGCAGTTTTAACAACTCTATAAGTAATCCCCATCTGTGGGTAACGTTAATGAGGAAAGCGAGGTGGTATTTATATATTTTTGTAAAAACTAACCCAATGAAAAATCTAACCCGCCTGTTCACGGCATGTACTGTCGTGCTTACCATGCAGGCACAGGCTCAGAAAGCTGCTGAAAAGAGCACCACTTCTACGCCATCGTTCATTACGGCAGTAGAAAAGATACTTGGTGATTTCCCTTTCAATTACAAACACATTTCGGGTGAACTGGTATTGGCAGAAGGCGATTTTGAAAGATATGCTTCTACTGTCCGTTTACCAGGCTCTACCAATTGCGAGGTGGGGTTGTACCATTCTGCATTGGATACTACCGCAAGCTGGCAGGCTACCATGTTGCAAAGCGAGGATTTTGGCAAAGCTTCCAAAGAGTACAAACGCCTGTACCAGCAATTGAAAAACTGCCGGTTGAAAATGGTAGACGGCAGTGCTTATTACCTTACCGGTGATTATGATCCTGCTTCAGAAGAGAAGGATTTTGTAGTAACTACTTTTACTATACAAACTGCAGATGAAAGATACAGGAACTTTAAAGTAGAACTGGAAATGTTATATCGCCTGGATGGCTGGTTGATCAATATAAATATGATCAGCAGAAAGAAAGACAGCGATATGCGTCCGGACTGGATGGAAACCAAATAAGCTGAAATAGATAAAGTACAAGGAACAAAGTGCAAGGGCTGAAGCCTTGTACCTTGTTCCTTTTTTGTCTGATCTTATATTTTATAATCTTCTCTTACGGGATGGAAAGCGTCCAATACCCTGCATTGGGTAAGGGCTGTGGCACTGTGGGGTGTATTACCTGGTATTACATATACACTACCGGCAGTTAATACCATTTTTTCACCACCAATGATCATTTCCAGTTCTCCTTCCAGTATATGGGTAATCTGTTCGTGCGGATGACTGTGTTCCGGTAAACTTTTTCCCTGTTCAATGTCTACAAATGATAATGTCATTGTTTCACCGTGTACAAAACGACCAAAATAACCGGGAACGATCTCTTTCCCTTTAATATCTGATAAGTGTGGCATAATAGCGTTGATTGATGTATCCCAAATATAGAGATTGACATTGAGATGCAGCCGGTAGCTACACAAGCGGCAGTTTCAGGTTATTTTTGTAATGCTTTCTCCAGCGGATTCCTATAGCTATCACTGACAGGGATCTTTACATTGTCTATATCAACAAAATTCTTCCCCTTTATGTTAATGGCGGCCAGTGAAATAATATAAGAACGATGCACACGCACAAACTGTTTTTCTGGTAACAATGATCCGATATACTTCATGGTCATGTGTGTAAGGAAACTGTTGTTTTTCGTTACCAGTTTCAGGTAATCTTTCCTTGCCTGTATGTACAGAATATCCTGGTGAAAGATCTTTATCAGATTGTTATCTGCTTTAATGAACAAATAGTTTGTTGCATTATCTGCTCTTTTTACCGGGGGATTTATTTTCAATACCTTTTCAATACTTCTGTAAAAGCGTTCGTACGAAAAAGGCTTTAATAAATAATCAACCGCATTAAGGTCGTAGCTTTCTGCAGCATATTCTGAAAAAGCAGTGGTAAAGATCACCGCAGGAGGCTGTTTTAATGACCGCAGAAAGCGGATTCCATCAATACGTGGCATTTTAATATCCAGAAAAAGAATATCAACCATCAGCTCCTGTTCCTGTAAAGTACGGTAAGCATCTACCGCATTATTGCAAATAGCAGTCAGTAGCAGCAAAGGTGTACGAGAAATATAACTCTCCAATACCTGTCGTGCCAGTGGTTCATCGTCAACAATCAGGCAATTCAACATCAGGCTAAAGATAGATTTAAATATACCGAATATTGGTGTTCTGTATCTGTTATGAGCAATTTGTGTTTGTCTGGATGCAGTAAGGCCAGTCTTTTCTGAACATTACTTAACCCCACACCTTTATGATTGACAGTATCAGTTGCAAACTGTGGTTTGCTGTTCTTCACGGTCATTGTTAATTCACCCGGTTCTGTTACTATAACGATCTCTGTAAATCCATTTCCCGTTTCATTATCAATCCCGTGCTTAAAAGCATTTTCCACAAACGGCAGTAATAAAAATGGGGCAATGGTAACACCTTCTGCTTTTCCCTGAAAATCAAAACTGATGTGCACATTGTCGTCATGACGTAATTGTTCCAGCGAGATATAGTTACTGATAAAATCAATCTCCTGTTGCACGGGAACTGCAGAAGCATCGGACAGGTAAAGCATATAACGCATCATGGCTGCCAGTTTGTTTACAACAGGGGCAGTTGCTGCTGAACGCTGCAGTGCCAGCGAATAAATATTGTTGAGGGTATTAAAAAAGAAATGCGGGTGAAGCTGGGCTTTTAATGCATCCAGTTCCATGCGTAGCTGTTGTTGCTGTAACTGCTGTACCTGCCGCTCCTTACGTAATACCTGTGTAAAAAAGGCTACTGCAGTAACACTTAACAGGTTTGTAATGGTAAGCGTAATACTTTGTCTTATCCAGTCCGCTCTTTTAAAGGCGCCTTTTGCAATTTTTCGTACCCCATCCGGTAAGAAAGACATTTTAGAGATGCCCAGATCTGTAACGTAGCGGATATACAGATCATAGGCAACAATAAATAATAGTAATGCGCAGACAAATAACAAATATCTGCGGGTAAAAAGGTAACGGGGCACTATTACCTTATAATAGAACAGAAAAGGAAAAATAGTCAGTAAACCACCGGTGGTATGATAAGAAAAGGTTTCAAAAAAAACCTGATTGTCATAGAGTGACCTGTACTGTAGTCCGGTAATAAGGGGAAATATCATGAAAAAGAAGACAAAGAATAATGCTTCCTGCCATGTTAAGAATAAGTGCTTTTTCTTTAATTCCATACAATGCTGTCAAAGCTAAAGGTATGTTTGTGCCATACAATTCCATTCGACCAATGCCCACTATTTTTAGACCAGTCCTTTTATCCGGGCATCTGTCTAAATAATAAATGCATCAGGCTAAGCTTTTTGCAGGCAGATAATGCAGCCAATAATTTCGTATAAAAGTAAGGCATGAAAAAAATATTTATTGCTGTTGCAATGCTGGTAACAATAACGGCAAATGCACAAAAAACAGACAGTATTGAGGCCATAGAGCTTTTACGCAAACTGGAGCAGAAATATAATTCATTGAGCAATCTGACCTACCATTCACTGTACAGAAGTGTATATAATATTAAGGCCGATTCTGTTTTTGAAGCAACCGGTACCGTATGGCTGGAACCAAGACCACAGGATTCTATTTTTGGTGCCATATTTCATTTACAGGGAGCTTACCAGAAAAGAACATTTGAATATTATTATGATGGCAGCCGCAGTTTTGAAGTAGATCATGATGATAGTTGTGTAAGGGTATTCAATCCTTATGCTTATGAAAACAATGCAAACAACCCGGCAAAAGCAAGGATGGCGTTGTTACCGTTTCAAACGCTGCTGGTAAAAAAGCAAATGCTCGGTTTTTTACTGAAGCAAAAACCTGCTATACAGTTGCTGGATAGTAGAGATCATCAGATCATTGTACTGGCATATCCATTGAACAGTATTAATGAACTTACCACCGATACGTTGTACCTGGACAAAGTTTCCGGTTTTGTTGTACGGACAGGACGTATCTGTTACTGGAACGGCACGGTATTCAAGGCATCTTACCAGTTGAGCAATATAGTTGTGAATATTCCTCAAATGCATGATAACATTATACTTTCCAGCGCATGGAATGCTTATAAAACACTGGAGTATAAAAGACCTGTTTCAAAAGATACTGGTTTTATGATGGTAAAGACAGGCATCAGTGCGCCTGATTTCAGCTATGCGACCTTTAATGGTGATACTGTTTCTTTAAGAAATATGAGAGGTAAATATGTATTGCTGGATTTCTGGGAAACATGGTGTGGCTATTGCATTCTGGCATTACCTAAAATAACAGCCCTCTACAATCAGTATCATGCAAAAGGACTCGAAGTAATAGGTATGACCACTGAAAATGAAAAACATATAGCACGGATCATTGAGGCCAACCAGTTGCCTTATATACATGCCAAAGGAGACAAGGCTGTTCTGAAAAACTATAATGTCTCCGGACGGCCAGCGTATGTGCTGATCGATAAAGAAGGCAAAGTAATAACTACCCGATGGGAGGAAATTGAAAAGTTCCTGGGCATGCTATAATGATCATTACCGCTCAAAATAGCAAACGGTACCACCCACCCAGGTTTTATCCTTATTATAGCGTACACCGATCATTTTACCCTTGCTGAGGCGTGCCAGGTTAATAGCTGGTTTCGGACGGGCCCAGCCATCTTTCCACCAATACATCATCCTTATTTCTGCTTTGGCAGGAATATCAGGTGTTTCAATAATATCGGCGTACTGCACTTTACGTTGCAGTATCCAGTTGTGCGGGTCTGTTATTTTATCTATGTCTTCCTGCGTTACATCAATCACCACACCTTGTCCGGCAAACGAGAACAGAGGTTTTAATACATAATTTTCCAGGTCGTGCGGAACCTGTTTGATTTCGTTCAGAAAGAAAGTGGACGGTACATATGGGTGACGGATAAATGGCAATGTGTATTTGCTGATGCGGTAAAACCAGTTGGGGTGCGGTATCCATTCCACATCCAGTTCCTGCGTAATGTCAACAAATGATCCCAGTTGATCCTTTTGTGCGTTCAGTTCATCAAAGATCACCCGGTTGTATATGCGTTGTACGGCTGTTTTTACACCATCACGCATATAGAATAATTTTTTTCCCTCCTGTATTAGTTCTGTAATGCAAACAGGACGAATGCCGGTGATGGTTTCGGTACAGTAAAAATCAATTCTTGTTTTCTGTTGGTGTGGTTTTATTTCCAGCAGGATCACGTTTTCTGCCGGTCTATTGCCGGTAAGAATACTACGCAGATCGTCACGGTAAGTATCCCTGGTGTAATTGCCCAGGTACTGCGTATAGTTTTCTGGTATGGAAAAGAACTGCCGCTGTATATCGGGAAACCAGCTTTGAAAACCAAACAGGGTAGGAAATCCCTGCATTTCAATCAGTCGTGGTTCATGCTCACCTGTTTCTTCATTAACACATACACCAAAATCAAAAGCGATCATATGGGCATGATCATTTTCACCCGGTACGCTGTCTTTGGCCGGAATGGCATTTTCGGTAAGGGTTTTAAATGCCGGATCAAGAATGATATCAACAATGCTTTCACATGCATCGATCAGTTTATTGCCAAATGCCTTATCAATAAAAACAGGTGTTTCCGCTATTTTAAAATCAATGGCGCCGGGATATTCACTGTTCAGTTTATCAACAAATGCATTGTATTGTTCTTCGGTAAATGCGGCGTTGTAGGCTTTGCGCAGACTGGTTACCATAACCGGTGGTTTATAAACGGAAGGTAATGATAAATACAGGAAGTCGGAAAACATGAAATTGGAAAGCCAGGAAGATAAGGTACAAGGTGCAAGGTTCAGGGAAAGGCAGAAGTCTGAGGTCTGAAATCTGAAAAGAATACCCGACTGGCTCATCCGGGCGGGCGAAATGCGAAGTATGGCGCATTAATAAAAGTCCGGAAGACCGGAAGTCAGGAATAAATGAATATCAGCACTTCAAATTACACCACATGCTGCGTTTCGCTCAGCAATTGTTCTGTAGCAAGATTCAGGAAATTGGGAATGACATGTGCGTAGGTATACAGTATTTTGTCGGGATCGTTCAGTTGTTCGATCATGGATTGCCATTTTTCAAAACCATGATTGTCTACAACGATCTGTTTACGATCATCACGTTGCAGGTACATGCTGGTACCCACAGCATCTGCTTCCGGGTGAAACTGCGTTCCCACCATATATTGATTGAAACGTACACCCATAATGGCGCGTTCCAGCGGTACATGCGGACGTTCTTTTTCAATGGCCAGCAGACTGGCACCCAGTTCCTGCAGTTTGTCGTAGTCGGGTTGTACAACCTGGTAATCGCGGCTGTCCAGCACATAGAAAGGATCCTGTAAACCGGCAAAAATGGGTTCATTGGTGCCATCGGGCAACATGTGTACCGGGAAAACACCAAAGGCAGTGGAACGTCTGCGTGTTACTTTGGCTATATTAAAGTACCGGCAGGCAAGCTGGAAGGAATGACAGATAAAGAACACATATTTTTTGTGTTGATTTTTGTCATCCTCATTAAACCGGATGGTTTGCTGTATCCAGTTGAAATAAAGCTGCTCCCATTCGCTGCCCTCACTGTCGAGGGGAGATCCGGGGCCGCCACTGGAAATATAGAGATCGTAGGAAAAGTCTGGTAGCTGTTTATGCTGCCGCACTTCAAATTCGTCACATACCAGTTTTAACTGGTGCTGGCGGGCAAACTCCTGTAACAATTCGCGCAAACAACGCATACCCTGGTTGGCATGTCCTTCATAAAGGTCCAGGATCGCTACACGGATGGATGGTTGCTGTTCGTTCTTGTACATCGCTGCAAAATTACCAATTTTTACTGTTATAGCGGTCCGGAGGGGCTTTTATGTGCACTATAAAAGACAGTTTATTGCTGAAAATGCATGATGATTTAATAAAATTTTAAACTGTTCTCCGGGGCTTTTTGCAGTCAGAAGGTTTTGTCAGGAGCTTTTACTGCTTAATCAGTAACTTTAAAAAGATTGCCTGCCTGTTATTTTCATACACCAAAAACAATGTAAATAATATGGCTGCACCCGCTCCTGCATTAAAAAAAGTATTGAAACCTGTACATCTGTGGGCTATCGCTGTAGGCCTGGTGATCTCCGGCGAATACTTCGGCTGGAATTACGGATGGGGCATTGCAGGTACAATGGGACTTCTGATCGCCACATTGATCATTACCATTTTTTATATTGTATTTATTTTCAGTTTTACAGAACTGACCGCTGCTATACCACATGCAGGGGGGCCTTTTGCCTATGCTTATAAGGCATTGGGGCCAATAGGCGGAATGATTGCCGGGTATGCCACACTTGTTGAGTTTCTGCTGGCACCTCCGGCTATTGCTTTTGCACTGGGTAGTTATGTACATTTCCTGTATCCGGCTATACCTGTGTTGACAACCGGCATAGTTTGCTTTGTTGTATTTACATTGATCAATCTGCTGGGTATTAAAGAGTCTGCGGTATTTACACTTGTAGTAACCCTGCTGGCAGTGGCTGAGTTATTGTTATTCATGGGTATTGTAGCGCCTGCTTTTTCCATGGATAATTTTATGCAGCATGCCATGCCGGCCGGCTGGCCTGGTGTTTTTGCTGCAATACCATTTGCGATCTGGTTTTACCTGGCAATTGAAGGAGTGGCCATGGCAGCAGAAGAGGTAGAGCAACCACAACAAACAATACCACGCGGATACATTTATGGCATCTTTACGTTGGTGGTACTGGCATTGGGCGTAATGATATTTACCGGCGGTATTACAGACTGGCGTCGATTGAGCAATATTGATTATCCGCTACCGGAGGCAATAGGTATTGTATTGGGTAAACAAAACAACCTGACAAAATTATTTGCAGGCATTGGCCTGTTTGGATTGATCGCTTCTTTTCACAGTATTATTGTAGGTTATTCAAGACAGATCTTTGCATTGGCAAGAAGTGGTTATCTGCCTGTTTACCTGGCTGGTGTTAACAAAAAATTCCGTACACCGCACCGCGCGCTGCTGGCCGGCGGTGGTATTGGTATCATTGCACTGTGTGCCGGTTCTACCGACAAGGCGATCATCATTGCTGCATTGGGTGCTATCGTATTGTATATTATCAGCATGATCAGCCTGTTTATACTGCGGCGTAAAGAGCCTGACCTGGAGCGACCTTTTAAAGTGCCCTTTTATCCGTGGTTTCCGCTGATTGCCTTATTGCTGGCAATACTATGTTTAATTGCTATTGTGTGGTATAACTGGTTATTGAGTGTATTGTTCTTTGCAGGATTGCTGGTGGCAGGATTTATTTTTGTTCTGACCGGCAGGTGGAGGAAGAGCAGCCAGGTTGTATCCATATAACGCTGTATAAAACTATAGTTACAATACATATGTCATTTGCAATTACCATAGGTCATTATACTTATCGTTTTCAGGATCTGAAAACACTATTGGCAAAAGCTTCTCCCCTGCGTTCGGGAGATGTATTGGCCGGGCTGGCTGCAGATAGCGATGAAGAACGCGTGGCGGCCCAGATGGCACTGGCAGATGTTCCGCTAAAGACTTTTTTACAGGAAACAGTAATCCCCTACGAGCAGGATGAAATTACACGCCTGATCATTGATTCGCATAATAAAGAGGTTTTTACATTGGTCAGCAGCTTTACCACAGGTGAATTGCGCGACTGGTTATTGAGTGATGCAGCTACTGCTGCCATGTTGCAAACACTGGCACCGGGTTTAACGCCGGAAATGGTGGCCGCTGTTTCCAAACTGATGCGTAACCAGGATCTGGTGGCGGTAGCACGCAAATGTGAAGTGGTAACAAAGTTCCGTAATACCATTGGTTTGAAAGGACGTTTTTCTACCCGCCTGCAACCCAACCACCCCACAGATGATCTGAAAGGTATTGCAGCCAGCCTGGTAGATGGACTATTGTATGGCAGTGGCGATGCAGTAATTGGTATTAATCCTGCTACCGATAATCCCGCCACTGTTATTGCATTATTACAGATGTTGGAAGAGGTGCGCGAAAAATATGCTATTCCTGTGCAATCATGTGTATTATGTCATATTACCACTACTCTGAACATCATACCACGCGGAGCTCCTGTTGATCTTGTGTTTCAATCGATCGGCGGAACTGAAAAAACAAATGCGGCGTTTGGCGTAAACATGGCATTGCTGCAGGAGGCTTACGATGCTGCCAATACTTTGCAACGTGGTACTGTGGGTAATCATTTTATGTATTTTGAAACCGGGCAGGGTAGTTCTTTATCTGCCAATGCACATGAAGGCGTTGATCAGCAAACCTGCGAAGCAAGGGCATATGCAGTGGCGCGTGCATTTAATCCATTACTGGTAAATTCAGTAGTAGGATTCATCGGGCCTGAATACCTGTTCGACGGTAAACAGATCACGCGTGCGGCACTGGAAGATCATTTCTGTGCAAAATTGTTAGGGCTGCCAATGGGAATGGATATCTGCTATACCAATCATGCGGCAGCAGACCAGGACGATATGGACAACCTGCTGGTATTGATGGGGGTAGCCGGCTGTAACTATATCATGGGGGTGCCGGGTTCAGATGATATCATGCTCAATTATCAATCTACCTCTTTTCACGATGCTCTTTTTATCAGAAAATTACTGAACTTACGTCCTGCGCCGGAATTTGAACAATGGCTTATACAGCAAGGTATTATGGATGAGCAGGGAAATCATTTGCCGGTAAATGCCAATCACCGGCTGTTGCAGTAAACCGTTACTGCATTGCTGAGGTCATGGGTAAGAAATGTATCTGTACTAACGATAAAAATGTATTATGCTGAACAGGTTGCCCCTGATGTTATTGAGTTGCCTGATGATCGGTACACAGGTAAATGCACAACGTCCCAAGGATACTACACAACACGTGATCATCAACAGGACTAACAGTCCCGATCAGATGAACAAACCTTATGTGATCATGATCTCTGCTGATGGATTCCGGTATGACTTTGCACAGAAATATCATGCAGAAAACCTGTTGCGATTGTCTGGAAAAGGGGTAAGGGCTGATTATATGATCCCTTCTTTTCCTTCTCTTACTTTTCCCAACCATTATTCGCTGGTAACAGGATTGTACCCGGCTCATCATGGTATTGTAAGCAATTATTTTTATGCACCATCGGTTGGTAAAAAGTATGCATATACTGTAAATGCTGCAGACAGTGGCTGGTATGGCGGAATACCGCTATGGGTGCTGGCAGAACAACAGCAGATGTTATCTGCCAGTTTTTACTGGGTTGGTTCAGAGGCTGCGATACAGGGGGTGAGACCTACCTATTATTATTCGTACAACGAAGATATCGCCATTGATAAACGTATTGAAACGCTCAGGAACTGGTTACAGTTACCTCAGGAAAGACGTCCGCATATGATCACGTTCTATTTCCCTGAAGTAGATCATGAAGCACATACCTATGGACCAGAAAGTCCGCAGACAGCAGCAGCCGTGCAGTTTGTAGATAAGAGTATTGGTAAAATGACGGCGATGGTTGATTCGCTGCATTTACCGGTTGATTTCGTCTTTGTATCAGATCATGGAATGGCTGCTGTAGATACTGCCAGTCCTATTCCTTTGCCGGCTATTGATACTTCAAAGTTTATTATATCTTATGAAGATGTGTTGGTGCAGCTATATGCAAAAGACCCAACGTATGTTCGTGATACGTATGAACAGTTAAAGGCGGGCGTCAGTCATTACAAAGTATACCTGCCCGATGAAACGCCTGCTGACTGGCATTATACACGTAGTGATGATAAGTTTCATCGTATCGGCGACATCATACTGGCACCAGAATATCCCAAAGTGTTTTCTGTACGTAGCGGCAGCCGGATAAAACCAGGTAAACATGGCTATGATCCACGCCAGGTACCTGTAATGCGTTCTACATTTATGGCATGGGGGCCACATATCAAAAAAATGAAACGGCTCAAACCTTTTGAAAATATTAATGTGTACCCATTGGTTGCGCAATTGCTGCAACTGATAATACAGGATCCTATAGATGGAAAACCGGAAGTATTGAAAAAGATCATTCATAAAACAAAGCACTAAGTTTTCCGGAACGGATAGGCTATTGTATTGGTATTTTTTGCACTGGTACACAGCGATTGCAAATTGTAATAACAATACCGCAGCTACACTTTATGGCAGTTCCTAAAAAATATACCGCAGGTGATCCCTGGCAATCACTAAAAACGTTTACGACGGCAAGAATTGCGCTGGGACGTACCGGCACCGGACTGCCGCTAAAGCAATGGTTGCAGTTTAAAATGGCGCATGCGCACGCACGTGATGCTGTGTATTCTGTTTTACAAACAGAAAAGATCGTTGCTGAATTGGAAGATACCGGGTTGGCAGTATTGTTGCTGAACAGTCAGGCCAACGGCAGAGACCATTACCTGCAACGTCCGGATCTTGGTCGCAGATTACATGCTGTTGCTGCTGAAAGATTACAAACATATGCCGGCGACTATGATATTGTTTTTGTGGTGGCAGATGGATTATCAGCAACTGCCGCAAATCGTCATGCAGCAGCGTTGATTAAAACATTACTTCCATTGTTTCGTGAAAAGGGTTTTACCATGGCGCCGGTTTGCCTGGTACAGCAGGGACGTGTGGCTGTGGGGGATGATATCGGTACATTGCTGCGGGCAAAGCTGGTGCTGTTGCTGGTAGGAGAGCGGCCGGGTTTAAGTGCTCCCGATAGCCTGGGCGTATATATAACCTATAAACCTGTTCCGGGATTAACGGACGAATCGCGTAACTGTATTTCTAACATACATGCAGCAGGGTTATCCATAACAGTAGCCGCACAAAAGATCAACTACCTCGTTACTGCTGCATTGCGTTTACAATTATCGGGTGTTCACCTGAAAGATGAATCTGAATTGTTGCACGAATAAAAAAGGCCGGATATTTTACAACCCGGCCATCAGCAATTATTTTACTTTTTCACCGCCTACATAAGTGGCCAGTACTTTTATTGAAAGCAATTCTTCCGGTTTGGTTTTCATCAGGTCTTTATCGGTAATGATAAAATCGGCCAGTTTACCTTTTTCCAGGCTGCCCTTTTCATGTTCTTCAAAATTTGACCTGGCAGCCCAGATCGTCATACCACGCAATGCTTCCTCACGGGTCAGTGCGTTTTCGACCTGGTAACCACCATCCGGCCATCCTTTGGCATCTTTACGTACCACGGCCGCATAGAAAGTTTTGAAAGGAGAAATATCTTCTACCGGGAAGTCCGTGCCCAATGGAATCCAGCCATTCTGTTGCAGCAATTGTTTGTATGCATAGGCACCTTTTAAGCGCTCTGCTCCCAGGCGATCTCCTGCCCAGTACATATCGCTGGTGGCATGTGTTGGCTGTACGGAAGGTACAATATTGTACTGACCAAATAATGTAAAATCGTGCTGGTTCACTACCTGTGCATGTTCAATACGCCAGCGCAGGTCATTCTTTTCCTTCAGGTATTTTGCGTACGTATTCAGTATAATACGGTTGCCGGAATCACCAATGGCATGTGTGCACATCTGGAACCCGTTTTCATAAATGATCCTGGCAACAGAATCAAAATGTGCAGGGGTACTTAACAGGAAACCCCGCCAGCCCGGTTTATCATTGTAAGGCTGTAACAAACAGGCCCCTCTTGATCCTAATGCTCCATCTGCATATACTTTGAAAGAACGTACATTCAACCGGCCTGTTTTTATTTTTCCTTTTTTGAATAAGAAAGTATAATTCTCCGGCGCATCGCTCAACATGGCATACATACGCATTTTCAGATCGCCTGATTGCTGAATACTGTCTATAAAACTTACTTCCTGGTGATCCAGGCCACAATCGTCAACAGTAGTAAGCCCTACCGCAAAACAATTTTCCTGTGCAGCCAGCAAAGCGGCTTTCATCTGCGCCGGTGTTGGTGCAGGGATAATTTTAAATACAAGCCCTTCTGCATTATCAACCAATATACCGGTAAGCTTTCCGTTTTTAGTTTCTACTGTACCGCCAGTAAGCTGCATGCCGGGTTTTACACCTGCCATATCAAGAGCTTTCTGGTTGGCAATGGCTGCATGTCCGTCAATTCTTGACAATATCACCGGTCTGTTGGGGAATAATACATTGAGCTGATCATTGACCGGGAAATCTTTAACAGCCCAGTCGTTCTGATCCCAGCCACGACCGATCAGCCAGCCTTCGGGGTTTGCAGCAGCAAAGGCTTTCAGTTTATCCAGAATTTCCTGCCAACTGGTTGTTCCTGTAAGATTAGCTGTTCGCAGGCCCAATCCGTAACGGTAAAAATGAGCATGTGCATCAATCAGGCCGGGATATATAAAAGCGCCCTTTGCATCATTTTTTGCAGTTGCTTCATACTGCTGTTCAATAGTTTCGTTAGTGCCGGTAGCTACTATTTTTCCGTCTTTCACGGCAATGGCAGTAGCAGTAGAAAAAGCGCTGTCTACGGTGTAAACGGTGGCATTGTATACAACAAGATCAACTTTTTCCCTGGTATTACAGCTTATAATGGCAAGTAATCCAAGTGCTGTGCAGAATCGTTTCATAATTGCTGGTGTATAAGTAAAGTATTGTTACCTGTTATTGAAGAAATTTCTCCGGATGTTTTTTATTGAACTCCGTATTGTCCTGAAATGCTTTGGCTACAGCCAGTATGGTTGCTTCATCATACAGGTTGCCCAGCAAGGTAATACTGGTGGGTAAACCATTTTGTGTAAAACCAACAGGAAACACTACCACCGGGTGACCGGTAAGATTGGTCATAGCCAGTTGGCTGCCACCAAAGGTAGGCGTTATTATTACATCGTATTGTTTCGTAAAAGCATTCAGCTTTTCTATCAGTACCGAGCGGTGACGATTGGCATTGATATATTCTACTGCAGGAACAAAACGCGCTGTACGGAAACTGTTTGGCCAGAAACCTTTGTCCTGTCTTCTGATCAGGTCATCACGGTTGCTGCGTGTCAGTTCATCAAAAGCTGCGGCAGATTCTGCATTGATCACCGGTTCCATAATGTTAAAAGGATAAATAGCAGAATCCGGGAAATCAACAGCAGTGATCTCTGCTCCCAGTTTGCGATATGTTTCCAGCACGGCCCACTGAGGAGCTGTTTGTGGCAGATTTTTAAAATAGTTGGCTGCATAGGCAATGCGTAATTTTTTCCAGTTTACTTTACCAGTGTAATTGAATGCACGTACTATTGCACCTGCATCCTTGCCGTCAGTTCCTTTCAGATAATAAAAAACAACAGCTGCATCTTCTGCGCTGCGGCAGATAGGGCCTGCCTTATCAAGACTCCAGCTTAATACCATTGCACCACTGCGGCTAACAGAACCAAACGTAGGACGCAAGCCTGTGGTGCCACAGACATTGGACGGCGATACAATGGAACCATGTGTTTCTGTACCGATTGCAAAAGGCAACAATCCTGCTGCTGTGGCAGAAGCAGAACCTGCTGAAGAACCGCTTGATCCTTGTTTGATATTCCAGGGATTGCGTGTTCTGCCACCAAACCACAGATCATTAAACGCCAGCTCGCCCAGTGTTAATTTGGCGCAGAGTACAGCACCGGCTTTTTTAAGCTGTGTATACACAAAAGCATCTTCTTCAATTATCTGCTCTTTATAAGGAACCGATCCCCAGGTGGTTTTATACCCTTTTACAGCAAACAGGTCTTTTAAACCGTAGGGAATACCATGCAGCGGTCCGTGGTAAATACCTTTTTTCAGTTCATCATCTGCCTGCTGTGCCTGTTGTAATGCCAGGTCTTCTGTGAGCGTGATTACACATTCCAGTGTGTCGCCCCATTTTTTCAGGCGATCAAGAAAAAAGTGTGTGAGTTCTACTGAACTGATCTTTTTGTTTTTGATCAGTGATGCCAATTGTATTACAGAATAAAACGCCAGATCGTTTTTATTGGCAGGAAGTGATACCGCAGCCGGAATATTCCAATTGATGGTTTCCTGTTTTACAGGTATTACAAATCCTTGCGGGGCAGGTGTAAATGCAAAAGGATAGGGGATGCTGTTGGGAATGGATTGCTGGTGCATTTTATGGTAGGTACGCACATTGCGTTTTAACCCATCCAGCATAGAATCTTTTTCTGCAGGGGTAAATTGCAGATCCAGTAAACGTTCCGCCTGTGAAACGGTAGCAGTATCGATTACAGTTTGTGAAAAGACATGGGTAGCAAAGCACACGCATATCAGTAGCAGCAGGTAACGCATATACAGTCAGTAGTTGGTTTATTATTGGCAGTTATAATACCGTACCGTATAAAGATAAGGCAGGCAGTTTGAAGTTGGAAGAAGTCGGGAAGACCGGAAGATAAAAGGTACAAGCGCAGGGTTCCAGGCGTAATTGTTGGTAAGTTGAAAAATTAACAAGGGATTGTTCACTGCTAACAGCTAATATCCAATTGCTAATATCTTTCTTCGTGTTCCTTTATGTCTCCGCGTCTTTGGGGTTCTAATAAGTCTGAAATGGCTGTGAGTCATGAGCAAGGATCGCAACGACCACTCACTATTCACGTCTCATGATTGATGTTTCTCTTTTCACATAATCAGCAATCTGGCATCAGCACCAGAAACCTGCAACCTCTCAGATCCCTACCAGGAACTGACTGGTGATGTAATCAACAACAGATGTAAGATTTTTATTCTGTTCAAATACTTTTAACTGGCGGTCTGCACCGGTGCCTTCTTCCATCATGCGGGGAATATGATTGATGGCGTGCCTGCTACCCAGGTGATCCACTACGTCGTCAATAAAATCAAGCAGTTCGTAGATCAGTACACGGGTGTTGGTCTCTTCTTCTTTGCCAAAATCGATCAGTCGCCCATCAATACCATAACGGCTGGCGCGCCATTTATTTTCATTGATCAGTGCGCGGGAGTATTGAATGAAGTTGAGATTCTGCGAACGCAGTTTGTAGATCTTGGCACAAACACCCTGGAACAATGCCGCAATGGCAATGGTTTCATTCACCGTCATAGGAACGTCGCAGATGCGGAATTCCACTGTATTAAAGAACGGGTGTACACGAAGGTCCCACCATATTTTTTTAGCGTTGTCAATACAATTGGTCTTTACCAGCAGCTTGATATAATTGTCGTACGCTTCAATGCTTTCAAATGTTTCAGGTATACCGGTACGGGGAAATTTATCAAACACTTTTGTACGGAAAGATTTATAGCCGGTCTGTCTTCCTTCCCAGAAAGGAGAGTTGGTGCTCAGTGCGTAAATATGCGGTAAGAAATAGCGGGTGGAATTGGCAATGTGATTGGCCATTTCACGGCTTTCCATGCCTACGTGCACGTGCAAGCCAAAGATCAGGTTGCTGCGGGCAGCCTCCTGCAGCTCGTTTACAATTTCATTATAGCGTATATGGTCGGTGATCAGCTGGCTTTCCCAATGACTGAAGGGGTGTGTACCTGCTGCACCTATACGACAGTCGAGGCTTTCTGCAATACCTGCAATGGTTCTGCGGAGAACAGATACATCATTGAAGGCCTCATCTACATTCTGGCAGATATCAGTGCCTACTTCCACTACTGCCTGGTGCATTTCGGCCTTTACTTTATCCTTGATCACTTTCTGACCTTCAGTTACTATTCTCTGTTCATGGCTTTTGAGCTCGCGCGTTTGCGGATCCAGAACCATGTATTCTTCTTCAATGCCCAGGGTAAAGTGGTTGTAATTAATGGCAGCCATAATGTTGATGTACAGATTGGTTTGTGTGCAAATTAATCAATGGGCTAATACTGATCTGAAAATTTGAAGATGTGTCAAATTGGAAATGGAGCTTTAGTCGCATTCTTATTTTCAAATTTTCAAATTGGTGCATTTTCAGATTAACGCTTGTTTCTTCGTGCTTCTTACCACGTACTGACCCCATGTAAGGTTGTCTTTACCTGGTGCATACTGAGTAGCTCTTTCAATAGCATAGTTGGCGGCTGTTTCCACCACCCATTCAAAATTTTCATCGCCAATACTGGGACGATCAGCATCAGGAGCAGGGTTGCAGAAATCAATGGCATAAGGCACACCATCGCGTACAGCCAGCTCTACCGTATTGAAATCATATCCCAGGTATTGATTCAGTCGGATAACAATATCTTCCATCTGTTGCAAACGTTCTGCAGAAGGTGAGAATGAACTTACATACCGCAGATGATGTGGGTTGCGTGGTTCGTACGGCATAATACGTACATGCTTACCTCCAATGCAGTAGCAACGGTAATATTCTTCAAAAATAATTTCTTCCTGCAACAGCATTACCAGCTGACCGGTTTCATGATGTTTGTGAAAGAAATCTTCCATGTCGTGCAGCTTATATACATTTTTCCATCCACCGCCGGCAAATGGTTTCATATATGCAGGAAAACCTACGTAATTAAAAATTCCTTCCCAGTCGAGCGGGTAAGACAGATTGGTAAACGATTCATCACTGGTATCGGGTGGTAATTCGCGAGAAGGCAGAATAACGGTTTTGGGAACCGGTACGCCTATTTTAACAGCCAGGCAGTTATTAAAGAATTTTTCATCGGCACTGAACCAGAAAGGGTTGTTGATCACTGCAGTACCACAGATGGCGGCATCTTTCAGGTAGGCGCGGTAAAAAGGCACATCCTGCGAAATACGATCTACAATAACAGCGTATTCATCTGCTGCGCCCTGGACCACTTTATCTATACGAACCGGTTCTGCTACAATGTCATTAAGCCCTTTACTGTTTACACGCTCTATAAAAGCCATCGGAAAAGTTCTTTCCTTACCGAACAGGATTCCAATCTTTTTCATCAGGAAATAGTGCTTTTGGTTGAATAATAAATGATTGCGGGCAGGTAAGCATAGACGGGTACTGATTAAAGATCGTTCTTTTTTAAGCAGTCGCAGGTCTCTCTCTCAAATTTATCTGAACGGCGTGTAAAAAACAAATCATAACGCAACATTAAAAAAACAGCTCATTTTTTTGTAAAAGATAGCTATAAGGTGTTATTTATTACTTTTGGCCCATGCAAACACCACTAACGATTGATGCATGGGTTGATTCCCATGCCATTTATTCCGTAAAACTGGGTAGAGAAGTAAAGTTAACTGTGTACCTGCCGGCCACCCCCGCTAATACTGTTACCACGGATCTGTTACTGGTCAACGACGGACAAGATTTGGAAGCAATGGGTTTTGATAAAATGATCGGTTACCTTTTGCATGAAGCAACTATTCATCCTGTATTGTGTGTAGGCATTCATTGTGGCGATGACCGCCTGAATGAATATGGTGTATCATCAGGCCCCGACTTTAAAGGTCGTGGTGCCAAAGCTGTACAATATCGCCAGTTCATTGCAGAGGAACTGCTGCCCTGGCTGCATGCACATTATGATCAGTATACATTTGGTCAAACTGCTATTGCCGGTTTTTCACTGGGTGCATTGAGTGCGCTGGATATTGCCTGGACACTTCCCGGTGTATTTTCAAAAGTAGGTGCGTTTTCCGGTTCTTTCTGGTGGCGTTCCAAAGACAGGGCCGACAGGGATTTTAATGAGCAGAAACATCGCATGATGCACATAGCCATCCGCGAAGGAAATTACCAGCCCGGTATAAAATTCTTTTTTGAATGTGGTGAGCAGGATGAAAAAGAAGATCGTAATAACAATGGTGTGATCGATTCCATTGATGATACCATTGATATTATGCGCGAGCTGCTAGCCAAGGGATATAAAGAAGGAAAGGATCTGTATTACCTGCAGTTGAAAGATGGTAAGCACGATGTTGCCACCTGGGCCAAAGCTCTGCCCATATTCCTGAAATGGGGATGGAGAAAAAGAGCGTAGAACAATGCTGAAGATATAACGAAGCACAAATTATTATACATAAAAAAACCGGTTTCATTTGAAACCGGTTTTTTATTGCGATCAATTCAACGATTAGTTGAAGATATATCTTAAACCAAACTGCATGTAGTAAGTAGAGGTCAGAGAGTTGTTGTCTCTGAAAGTACTTGTTACAGGTTGGTTACGATCTGTCTGTAATCTGAACGTTGGTTTTACTGTACCATTAGGACCTAATGAAGACTGGTTGGTAGGCACTAACAGGGCATTCGCATTGATTGTTTTGTAAATACCCCAGTTTTTGTTGATCAGGTTACCAAAGTTGAAGATATCCAGAGTGAACTGCAGGGTGTTGCGTTTGCCACCAATGTTAGCAAACAGGTCCTGTGCAATGCGGATATCTACCTGGTTGCGCCATGGCAGTCTTCCGCCGTTACGTTCAGCGTACTTACCTTTTCTTGATTTCAGGTATTTGTCCTGCTCGATATATTTAAAGAACAGGTCGCTCTGTTGTTTAGCGGTATAAGTTACACCGTTGTAAGCGAAATCAGTAAAGGTGATCTCTGTAGCATCTTTAGGAACATAGATCAGGTCGTTTGTCTGACCGTCACCGTTCAGATCGCTGCTGTAAGTGTAAGAGAAACGGCCACCGATAGAACCTTCGATGAACAATGATACTGTTGTAGCCAGGTGTTTCAGGTACTCTTTACGATAAGAAATGCTTGCTACCACACGATCAGGTACTACGTAGTTAGCGTAGCTCATCTCTGGGTTGTTAGCATTGCGAACGATAGGAGTCAGAGACCATGTATTCAACAACTGGTCACCGCTACCATCATACAGGTTTCTGGCTTCGCTGTGAATGTAAGCCAATGAAGCAGAGAAACCTTTGCTGAATTGTTTATCAACTTTTGCAGTGATAGACCAGTAGTAACCTTTAGATGCGTTGTCCAGTACTGCAGGGTTAAATGCTGATGCATCGTTGCTTGAACTGGGTGCAGCACCGCTGGGGGTAGTACCAGGAGAAACTGCCTGACCGTTGATAAGCGGATTCAGGAATTTGTTTGTGTTATAATAAGGATAGAAAGGTCTTGAATCAGCATATCCACCGGCAACATTTAATGGGCTTGCTGCTGCCAGGTTCGGGTTTCTGCCCAGTGCCACGTTCAGGTCTTTGTTGTAAATACCTTCCAGTGTACCAGTCATACCCCATGGCAATTTCACGTCAACAGCCAGGCTGCTTTTCCATGTCTGCGGGAATTTGAAGTTACGGCTGATAGCGCTGATAGTGCTGGGAATAGCTGTACCGGCTGCAGGAGGTGTAGCAGGACGGTAAGCAGCAGGATCCGGGTTGAATTTGCCGGGAGTGTTAGCCTGTCCAGCATAAGTTTGGGTAAACTGCAGCAGACCAGCATCGCCAGACTGAGCAACGATCCAAACTGTTGGTACACGACCGGTAAAGATACCGGTACCGCCGCGCAATTGTACAGAACGATCACCTTTCACATCCCAGTTAAATCCGATACGGGGAGACCATAAAATCCTTGTTTTAGGCAGGATACCTGTATTCACTTTTTCACCACCTTCAAAACTTAATGCTGCTACCAGCGGATGTGTTTTGATCTCAGGTACTGAAGGGAAAGTAGGCAGGTCTAAACGTAAACCGGCTGTTAAACGGAAGTTTTTAGAGATTGAGATTTCATCCTGACCATATACTGAATACTGAACATATTTAACACGGGGGTAAGCCTGTGCAAAACCAGGTAACAGTGAGTAGGTCAATGCGAAATCACGAGGTTTGGCACCATTTACAAAATCATCCCATGTGTTGAAAGTGTAATAGCTGGTACCAAAACGCTGGAAACCGTTTTTAGTGTTCTGGATATCAAACTGAACACCTGCTGTGATGTTGTGAATACCTGTCTGCATAGTGATATAGTCAACAAATGAGTAGGTAGTCACGTCACGCAGGTTTCCGAAAGTGAAAGGCTCATATCCGAAAGAAGTATAAGGAGTACCATCTTTCAGGATGTCTACAAAAGGAAACGTTTTACTATCTGAACTGCGGGGGTCATTCTGGTGAGTATAAGTAGCACGTAAAGTGTTAGCTATTTTACCAAAGTTAGAGTTCAACTCTGCAGCCAGTGAATAGAAGTTAGCGTCCTGGTAGTAGTTAGCGTTTTTGAACCACAAAGCGTTGATGCTGGTACGTCCGGCACTACTTGAATAACCGCTCAGCGGGCTTCTTGAAGTACTTACAAAGCTGGGCGAAGTGCTTTCTACCTGGCTGTAACGAACGTTCAGTCTGTGTTTAGGACTGATATTCCAGTCGATACGGGCAACAAAACGTGTGTTTTTGCTCTGGAAGTCATAACCCTGGTATGAACCTGGGTCATACTGATATGTATTTTTCAGGTAAGTAGCAATATTGTCCAGGTCTGATGCCAGCGGACGTGCAATATTGGGATCACTGCCATAAGAACCAACACCAGAAGTTGCAGTAGCTGCATAGGTGGTTTGGCCCGGGCTGGTAGTTTTTCCTCTTTCTGCGTTGATAAAGAAGAACAGTTTGTTCTTAATGATAGGACCACCAACACGGAAACCGTAGGTATTTACCTGCAGGGGTTGTCTGGTGAACGGATCATTATAACCTACTTTATTACCTTGTTGGTTCTGATTTCTCCAGAAAGTGTAAGCTGAACCAGAGAAGTCGTTTGTACCGGAACGGGTAACTGCGTTGATAGCGCTACCTACAAAACCTGATTGTTTAATATCGTAGGGGTTTACGCTTACTGAAATTTCCTCCAGGGCATCAATAGAGATGGGAGAACCGTTTGCAGGAAGGTTGGTTCCGATACCGAATGTGTTGTTGAAATCAGCGCCGTCTACAGTGATATAGTTCTGACGGTAGTTACCGCCGCCAATAGCACCAGAGTTGGTAGAGGTTGCCTGGGGTGTTAAACGGGTCAGGTCATTGATGCTACGTGTAATCGTAGGCATGCTCTGGATTTGCTGACGACCGATGTTGGTGATAGAACCTGTGCGGCTGGCATTCAGTACGGAGTTGTTCCGACGTCCTGCTGTTACCACCACATTTTCAAGGGTTTTACCAGATGCAAGCCCTGCATCAAGTACGAAAGGCTCACCCAGTTTCACGTAAACATCACTGGCTGTGAAGGTTTCAAGCCCAACAAAGGTGATTTTTACAGTGTAAGGACCACCAACACGTACGTTAGCCAGTGTATATTGACCGTTTTTGCTGGCTGTGGTCGTGTAACGGGTTCCTGACGGGGTGTGAACTGCTTCTACGGTAGCGCCTACCAATGCTCCGCCCTTTTCGTCTTTTACATAACCGCTGATGCTACCAGTTGTTACCTGGGCAAAACCGGTGGATGATTGGACGAGCATAAAGGCGAGCATAACAAAGAAAAAATGAATGACTCTTCTCATATATACACGTTTGGTTTTTGAAACTTGGTTTTTATTCGGGAGCCCAAAGAAAGACCACATTACGTAATTATTGCTGCCTTCCCTATATTATGAAATGATTAACACTCATCAATTTCAGCAACGGCATAAAGATTTTCAGAACTACTAATGTGCTATTAATGAGAATAAAATGGTTAATGATCAAATGCAATCGCTATGATGTTTTGTAGGATCGAGGTTTTTCAAATCAATGGCGCTTAGGGCTTTCTGCATTAATAATACCGCCGGCAAATGTATAGGAAAATCACCTTCAAATGAGAAAATAATGTTAAAAAAAGCTGTCACAGGTTATTCACAGCAACACGTTGATAAAACTACCCAGATACCCCGTGCAGCGCGGGTATACAGGAAATTTTCCGTAGAAGGGAATGGGTAAAAAACACATCATGTTATGATTTTCTGTTATTTAAGACGGTATCCGGTCATATCCGGGTAATGAGGCAATGCGAAACAACCAAACGCTGCTTTCTGCTGTTTTATAGGATAGCCTGTATGTTGCAGGCTTGTATTTTATTGTTGTTAACTTTGCGAAAATAAACGACCCCATGCTGGATACTATAGAAAGTGCGATTGAAGACATCAGGAAAGGGAAAATGATCATTGTAGTGGATGACGAAGACCGCGAAAACGAAGGTGATTTTATTGTTGCTGCCCGCTGTGTTACACCAGAGATCATCAATTTCATGAGTAAACACGGCAGGGGCCTTATCTGTGCTCCTCTTATTGAAGACCGTTGCGATGAACTGCAACTGGATCTGATGGTAAATAATAATACTGCCCTGCATGAAACAGCCTTTACAGTGTCTGTTGACCTGCTGGGGCATGGCTGTACCACCGGCATTTCAGCCCACGACCGTGCTAAAACCATGCAGGCACTGGTAGATCCCAATACTAAACCCGAAGACCTGGGACGTCCGGGACATATTTTTCCGCTCAGGGCTAAAAAAGGCGGGGTACTGCGCAGGGCAGGACATACAGAGGCTACTATTGATCTGGCAAGGTTGGCCGGTTTTGAACCTGCAGGCGCATTGGTGGAAATTATGAATGAAGACGGAAGTATGGCCCGTTTGCCAGAATTGCAGGAGATTGCCAAAAAATTTGACCTGAAACTGATTTCTATCAAAGACCTGATAGAATACCGTTTGCAAAGAGATTCGCTGATCGAAGAGATCGTGCGTGTGGACATGCCTACAGAACACGGTCATTTTAAACTGGTGGCTTTCCGTGAAAAAAGTACTCAGAATGAACATCTCGCATTAATAAAAGGAGAGTGGGGGAAAGATGAACCCATACTGGTACGTGTACACTCATCCTGTTTTACCGGCGACATCCTCGGCTCACTGCGTTGCGATTGTGGCGATCAGTTGCATGCCGCTATGGAGATGGTTGAAAAAGAAGGTAAAGGTGCTATTATATATATGAACCAGGAAGGCAGGGGTATTGGATTGATGAACAAACTGAAAGCCTACAAATTGCAGGAAAATGGCCTGGATACCGTAGAGGCAAATTTGCATCTTGGCTTCCCGATGGATAAAAGAGATTATGGCATCGGTGCCCAGATTATGCGGTACCTGGGTATTACCAAATTACGCCTGATGAGCAATAACCCTAAAAAACGTGCTGCCTTGCTGGGCTACGGTCTTGAAATAGTGGAAGCAGTTCCTATTGAAATTGCCCCCAACCCGCATAATGAACGTTACCTGCAAACCAAACGCGATAAACTGGGCCACGAAATACTGAAAGGTTAATTACGGCCCGGGGTTTCAAAAAAGATTACCCTGTAAACAGTGAGCTATAGGCTGCTGTTTGCAGGGTTTTTATTACCTGGAAAATAGGATTAAGCTTAATTGGCGTGGATTATCAATTATCGTTCTGTTCTGAATTAACAGTATCCGGTACCGGCACTTTGCTGGTTGTTGAATCCGGTTTTTCAGGAGCTTTTTTCTTTTTGTTACGGTTGCCTCTCCACAGGTCGCTGATGCGATCAAATTCACGACGGTAACTGATGGCTGTACCCGAACGGTTCTGGCGGGCACCGGTACCACTGAGATAGTTGTAGGAATCGCGGTAGAAGAAGGTCAGTACCAGGCGACCGTCCTGCCGTATTTTCCATTCAGCGGTAATATCGGGAAGGAACTGCAGGTTTTTGGTAGCCTGCACCTGTTCGGATGATAAACCAAAATCCAGCGCGCTGCCAAATGTAAACGTAAGTCGTTCGTTGAGGAAGCTTTTACCAAAATTGAAGTTAACGTTGGAGCGATCAATATTAAGACGGTTGCTGTTCAGGTTATCTACAATGTTCGAGCCGTTGTAAAGCTGTGCGTTGATGGTAACCTTGATACTGCGATCATTAAATATCTTCTGGAAAATACCGGAAAACTGCTGACTCAGGGTATTGGACAAAATGCCTGATATACTGTTTACCACCACGCCTTCAAATGCAATGTTGGCCAGTCCGCCCTGGTTGGTAGAACTGGACAGTGGCCCAAAGCTGTTGAATACGATCAGGAATGCTACCTGTTTGTTCAGTTCGTTCACATCGCTTTCAATCCTTTGTAAGATCGCCTGCGCGTCCGGATCATTTTTCAATGAACTGTTGGGGGGTAGTTCTATTTCAAAGTTGATGGTAGGTTTCAGCAGCTTGTCTGTAAGTTTGGCAATTACCACTACTTCCCCACGATACTTACGTACGTTGTTGTTAACACCGCTGCTGGCGGCACCGCTCTGTATAGAGAATTGATCCAGTCCCAGGTCGCTGAAACGTACGTTCTCTGCCAGGTATTCGGCACTGATATGCACATCTGCATCGTAAGGATCGCCGGTCCATTGAATATAGTTACCCGCATCTTCACGCAGGGTAAATGGTTTGCGGAACAATGACTGGAAGGTGAAATTGTATTTTCCTCTTTCAATATCATAACGGCCGGTAATAGTAAACTCACCGTCGGTAGATGCACGCATTTTAAGATTACCGGTACCATTGGCCTGGATAATATCACCGGTCAGCTCGTCCAGTATCACATACACATTGGCGTAGTTGTTGGCATGGATATCCAGCGCAACATTCAGGTTGCTTTCTTTGGACGAGCGTACATGTGTCATTTCACGACCATACACTTTCCATTCAATAAAATCAGCCTGGCCACTTTCACGTCCTGCACTGGGCCTGATGAATAGTTTGGAGCTGTCTGCGGGTTCGCCGCGGATATTCAGCCGCATATCTTCCAGCGGACCGCGGAAGGTTACATTGGCTTTGGCAAACACGTTGCCGTAGTAAATGTCACCGGATGTACCGGTAGTGGCCAGCACCAGCATTTTATTGGTGTTGAGAGCAAAGTCAAAATCCAGGTTATCAAAATCACGGTGCTTTAATACTCCTTTGGTCAACTGTCCTGCATTACCAAACTCGTCTTTGATGGTGAAGCTGCCAAAGTCAATGGCTGTATCCCTGAAGTTGAAAGTAGCAGACGGGATCTTATATAATACATTGGTATATTTTACCCGTAGCGTACCGTCCTGCAGACTTACACGGCCAAGATATTTCAGATCATCCGGCGGGCCTTGTATTTCCAGTTGCCCGGTAGCATTACCTCCCACATCGGTAAACACTGTGTTGAGATACTGTTCCAGCAGGTTTATGCGTGTATTGCGGAAATTGGTTACAATGTCCAGGTATTCATTGTTGCTGTTACTGTCCGGCAGATTGTACTGGCCTTTCAGATCAAAATCGTAATTCTTGTTTTGTGAAACAGTGGCAAAATGTATTTCACCGGTATGCTGATTGTAATTACTGTTCAGTTGTAAAGTGCCGATAGAATCGTTGTCAAGACGGAACATTTCCGCTTCTCCTGACATATCTACCTGCATCTTGCCAAAAGGATCTACAATGTCTATGCTGGCGTTCAGTAAACCTTCTAACCTGTTTGATTTGACAACATAAGGCACAAAATCGCCAATGTTCAGTTTCAGCAATTCGATCTTAATATCATTGGTGTTACCAATATCAGAAGGTTGTGTGGTAACAAGTATTTCCTGCTGTCCGTTGTAAATTTTCAAACCATCGGCAGATACCAGTTCTTTACTGAGCACCATTTCACCGTCTTTATCAATGGTCCATGTTTTACCATTCAGATCAAAATGCGATTCATCGAATATAATGCGTACACCATTGCGCATGGTCTGTACCCTGGCGGAAAGATCGGCGGCATTGATAGCCTGGCTGGCACTGGTACGAATGCTTACCTGCGACATATCATTGGATGAACGGATATTAATACTGCTGCCGGGAAAATGCAGGCTGTCGTTAATGTATACATCTGCAATGGAGTTTTCCATTGTAAGGCTATCCAGGTTGCCGGTGCCTTTCAGGTTGAAGTTGTACAGCAATACATTTTTATAACCAAACTGCGGAATCTCTGCATTCAGGTCCAGCAGGTTTTCGTTGCTGTTGATGCGGCCTGTAATGGTACTGTAATTAAAGCCGGAGAGATTTTTGTCAAAAAAGTCGAGGTATTCCTCTACTTTTTTAGTGGTAATAACAAAGCTGAAATTCTCATCTCTGGGAATTTCCTTTGCCGGTTTAATATAGCTTGGGTAATATTTATTGAGGAAAGTGCTGAAAGCTGCCGGCATGTCTTTAATGGAAAACTCACCTACCAGTGCAGCGTCAAATTCATTACTTACAGCAGTGATCACTTTGTTGTTGCCCATAGTTTTTGACTCCAGGCTCAGTGAATCGAACGATATACGTTTGCCTTTTTTCATAATAGTGGCATCGTATATACGGGCAACACCTAAAAAGTTGTCAATATGATCGCCGGTGAAATTAACCTTTACCTTGCCGGTAAAATCTACGCTGTCTTTCAGCAGGTTGATGCTGTGTAATTCGGCTTTGGTAAAATCGGCATCAAAATTAAATTCAGGAATTTCCTTGTCAAGGTTCACCAGCCCGTTCATGCTTACCTGCAGGTGCGGATCGTTCACCACCAACTCGCCATTGAAAAGACGTTTGGTAACCGTTCCTTTTACAATAATATCCTGGTAGGTATAACCTTTTACTTGCAGCGAATGAATAGTACCATCCAATCTGGCATTCAGTGTATTTGCTTTTAGTCCTTTGCCATTGATCTTGCCCTGGAAATTAATAATGCCCAACTGTGGTGAACCGGTAAAACGGCCCAGGTCAAAACCTTCTGTTTTGATATTACCGGCATAACCGGTAGGAGCGTTATCAGGAAAACGCATATTCAGATCGCTCACAATAGTACCCAGGTTGGTTTTGATAGTACCGTAGGTAACAAAGTTTTTAATGAAACCTGTCAGGTTGCCCCTGAACTGGATGTATTTCAACTCTTCCAGGTGAACCTGGGTAATATTTTTTAACTCGGGAATGATCCTGATGGCATCAGGATAGGTAGTCCGGAAATCATTGGCTACAAAATCAATAAAGGTTTTATTCATGTCCGGCAATCCACGGAGACTGATGTTACCATTCAGGTAGGTATCCTTACCAGCTTCAATGACCAGGTTGCGGGCCGACAGGTTTTCAACAGAGCCTTTTATTTTACCATTGATGCGGATCTGTTTTTTCCAGTCTGCCAGTTCCGGAGCAAAATATGCAATATCATCACTGTTCAGTTCCGCATCGGCAAGGTCTGCTTCCATACGCACCTTGGATTCAAAGTCCGACATATCATCGAATGTCTCATAGCGCATGGCAAAGAAATGTTTCAGATGACTGCGGTTGGTTATCAGGTCAAGATTGCCAAACTCCATGGCTTCGGGATGCATTTTGAAGTTGGCCTGTAATTTCTTTACCTGCAATCCACTGCGTTCCTGGGTGCTGAGTACTACTGCCGCGGTAATGGTATCGCGATTGAACAATACATTTTTAAAATTGCCTTTGATTTTGCTGAATTCAATATGGTTGCCGTCGAAAGTGCTGTAAGGCTGACGGGTCATTTGCACCTCATTCCTGAAAATGCCATCCTGCATGGTTATTTCCCCTACCCGTATTTCCCATTCTCCCGGGTTCCAGCGCAGGTTTTTAGGATCATTTACTATCGGAATATGAATGGTTTTGGGGCGTAACGAGTCCGGGCGGTTGCCCTCATAATTGTATACCGTAAAGGAAGGCTTGTCTATTGCAATGGTGTTGATGCGTACCTGTTTTTTTTGAAGATTCAGTTGGTCGGCATCAATGTCCAGTTTTCCCAGTTGCAGCACCAGGTCTTCACCACGCCAGCCGTCCTGCTGCATCAGTTGCACATTTTTAAATTCAACTGTTTTCAGGTTCAACTGGATACTGCTTTTTTTGCCGGATGATTTGCCGCGGCCAAAATAGTCGGCCAGGAAACGGTAATTCCATACAGAGTCGGTGCGTTTCAACCGTATCACCGCGTCATCCAGTCCTATATATTTTAGTTCGATATTGTCTTTGAAGAAGAACCAGTCTGTAATATTGACTTTCAACGTTCCGGCATAGAGGAGGGTATCTTTTTGCCTGTCTTCTACCAGGGTGCCCTCCAGCAGCATTTTGTTGAAGAGGGCAAAATCAACATGTTTGATGCGAACAGTAGTTTGAAGGTCTTTGGAAAGTCGCCCGGTTATCTGCCGTACCAACCAGTTTTGAACAGGTGTTGTTTGAATTGCCAGCCATGCCAGCAATATCAATGCAATCAAAACCAGTAATACGGTTCGGGATATTTTCCAAAATTTTCTCAGAGTCCGCGTATTAAAATTGTAAAATTAGCCAATTGGTGTTGTTGTGCAAATTCAATACCAAGTGAACTGTAATACGTATACTCAGCGCATTTGGTTAGTTGAAACTCACTAAAAACGGTTTTTGGAATAAATTTTAACCGGCTTTTGGCAATCGGACGGACAAAAACAATACCTGTATGGAATGAATATACGGTTATTAAGTCATCTTCTAACCTGTTTCTGCAGCATCCGGCAACAGGGTAGTGAATTGACCGGTACCGGCAGCCCAACCCGCAAAATGCGGTTTTTCTGAAAGCTGCCGGTATGATTTATATCAATGAAGAGTATTTTTCTAGCAAACTACCTGCCTGGCAGGTTTGCAGGGTCTTTTACGCCTTCGGCCCGGTTGAAATCTTCTGATTTTCCTTTTTCAATGGACAAACTTTTCCAGTCCCTGCCTTTGAATATTTTACCGGCATACATGATCTGTCCTACATGGCTGGGATAATGTGCCAACTGGCGATTGATGGCATCTATAACGATCAGCGGTTCTTTACGGATATAGATCGTTTTTAGCAGATCGTTTTCTGTAAGCGATTCCAGTGCGCCAATGAAACAGTTCCAGCCCTGTTCCCACAGGTCTGTCAGTTGTACACGCGACAGGTGTTGTTCTTCAAACTCTGCATCGCGTTGCCGCCATTCTTTTTCACCGTCGGTGGTTAAAAAATCGGTCCAGCGGCTCAGCATGTTACCTGCCATGTGTTGTATAATGGTGGCAATGCTATTAGAACCTTCGGCTGGCTGCTGGTGCAGCTGTTCGTCGGTTAGCTGCTCAATACTTCTGTCGCCCAGTTGTTTGTAATAACGCATGCGTTTGATAGCTGTTTGCAGGTAGGTGGCACCTAACGAATTGGCTGTCATAACCGGTTAATTTGAGAAATGGTCAATTGAAAATCAACAACTGAAAAGTCTGCAATGTTCATCTTGCTTAGTATCCTGCTGCATGATCCTCTCCGCGATGATCGCCTACAGCCTCAATCTGTCCGTTGGGTAAAATACGGATCACTTCGGTACGGCCAATAGCTCCGCGGCTAGTGATCTTATAGCCCATCTTCTGCAATTGCTGCAATACTTCTTTGGGAAAATCTTTTTCTACAGAAATATCATCGGGTAACCATTGATGGTGAAATTTGGGTTTGTTCACTGCATCATCAATGCTCATATTAAATTCCAGGATGTCTACCAGTGTCTGAAAAACAGAAGTTGTAATAGTAGTTCCTCCTGGAGTACCTATTATCAGGTAAGGTTTATTGTCCTTTAATACAATGGTAGGTGTCATAGAGCTCAGCATGCGTTTGCCGGGTGCAATGGCATTGGCATCTGCACCTACCGCGCCATACATATTGGGTACACCGGGTTTTACACTGAAATCGTCCATTTCATTGTTCAGTAAAAAGCCTGCACCGCCTACTACGGTTTTGCTGCCATAGCTGCCATTGAGCGTAGTGGTTACAGCCACTGCATTGCCTTCACTGTCGTAGGTATTCAGGTGTGTGGTCTCTTCGCTTTCCGGAATAACACCTGCCTGCACGTCTTTGCTGGTGCCTGCTTTGGTAGGATCGTAATCTTTCATCCTGGCTTTTACATAGGCATCGCTGGTAAGGGTTTTAACCGGTACTTTATAAAAATCAGCATCACCCAGGTATCTGGCCCTGTCAGCATATGCCCTGCGTTCTACTTCGGTCATTAGTTGTACGGCCTGTGCAGACAGGAAACCGTATTCTTTCAAAGGTTTATCGGCAATCATTTTCAACATCTGTGGCAACAGTATGCCGCCGCTGCTGGGTAAGGGCATGGTAACAATGGTATAGCCTTTATAGTCAAAACTTACAGGCTGTCTTTCTTTGGCTGTATAGTTCTTCAGATCATCCGTAGTAATAATGCCTTTGCCGCGTTGCATTTCTGCTACGATCAGCCGGGCAGTTTCACCTTCATAAAAACCTTTCTGGCCCTGATCGCGAACCCGTTTCAACGTATTGGCAAGATCGGTCTGGATCAGTGTATCACCTGCTTTCCATTTTTCAGCTTTTACAAATGCAGGTGTTACTGTATTGTATTTTACAAATGAATCGTGTTCGGCATTAAGACTTCTTGCTTCAACGGGAGTCAGTACAAATCCTTTTTCGGCCAGATCAATAGCGGGTTGTATTAATTGTTTAAAAGGCAGTTTGGCATATTTCATTGCTGCAAAGGCACCGGCAATGGTACCGGGCACACCCGCAGCCAGGTGCCCGTTCTGGCTTAGGGAAGTAACGGCATTGCCGTTCTGGTCAAGATACATATCGCGTGACGCATGTCCCGGAGCCTGTTCCCTGAAATCAATGGTTACATTCTGACCGTTCGCCAGGCGGGCTACCATAAATCCGCCGCCGCCGATATTTCCGGCACCGGGGTATACTACGGCAAGAGCCAGTTGGGTTGCGATGGCTGCATCTACCGCATTACCACCTTTTTTCATTACAGCAACGCCCACTTCGCTGGCAAGCGGATGTGCTGACACTACCGCACCATGGGTGCAGGTAATATTTTTCTGAATATTGTACTGGTAGGGGTTGATGCCAGCAGTATGCAACGCAGACTTATGGCTGGCGCAACCGGCAATCAATAATAATAGGAATGAGGCTGGCAGAATATGCTTTCTGATCATGTGACAGATTAAAAAATGGTGTTAATAAAGTTAATTAAGACGACGCAGATAGGAAAGTAAAGACGGCTAAACGGAAAAAAGAGGTATAAGAAAGGATACTCCCTGTATCCGGTATATAAACAAAAAAGGTTCCCTTATGAGGAACCTTTCTGTTGTTGCGCGGGCAAGGATCGAACTTGCGACCTTCGGGTTATGAGCCCGACGAGCTACCGCTGCTCTACCGCGCGATATAATGAGTTTATCTATGCAGTGTTGTAAGAACTTTAACAGGTTTTTTACTTTCTGTTACCCGCTTTTTGTCTGTTGCGGGGTGCAAAGATAAAGGTATATATCTTTACCACCAAACAAATTTTATTCTTCTACCTTTGCAGCTGTTATGAAATCGGGTTTTGTAAGTATTATAGGTAGGCCCAATGCAGGGAAAAGCACGCTCCTCAACGCTTTGCTGGGAGAAAAGCTGGCTATTGTGTCGCCCAAAGTGCAAACAACTAGGCACCGCATCAAAGGCATTATTACGGAAAATGACTACCAGGTGATCTTTTCTGACACCCCCGGCATCATTGAACCGAAGTATAAGTTGCACGAAAAAATGATGTATGCGGTACGCCAGGCACTGGAAGATACCGATGTGGCCGTATTGCTGGTAGATGTGAATGATAACCTGGAAGAAGTACATGCTATTTTTTCCAACCTCCGGTTAAAAGCACCTGCCCTTGTGGTGGTTAATAAACTGGATACTGTTAAAGAAGAAAAAAAGCAGGCGGTTTTCAGTTTTTTTAAAGTGCAGCCGTACTGTAAGGAGATCATTGGGGTCTCGGCATTAAAAGGTTTGCAGGTAAAAGAACTGTTGCAGGCTATTGTTCGTTTATTGCCGGAAGGAATGCCGTTTTTTGACAAGGATGAAATGACAGATCTGCCCACCCGTTTTTTTGTGGCAGAGATCATACGTGAAAAGGTGTTTCATTTGTACCAGGATGAAATTCCCTATCACACTACCGTAATTGTTACGGAGTTTAAAGAAAAGACAACACTGGTAAAGATTGTTGCAGATATTATTGTGCAGCGCGAAACACAAAAAGCCATTTTACTGGGTGAAAAAGGTAAAATGATCCGGCAACTGGGCACTGATGCCCGCAAGGATATAGAGCTGTTCCTGGCACAGAAAGTTTTCCTGGAGCTGTTTGTGAAAGTGCGGCCGAAATGGCGCGACAACGATTTTATGTTGAAAGAGTACGGATACCATTAAAAAATTACAGCAAGTTTATGGCAGGGTTTACAGTAGCTATAGTTGGAAGACCGAATGTAGGCAAAAGCACTTTTTTTAATCGTTTACTGGAGCAGCGTAAAGCTATTGTAGACGATGTGAGCGGCGTTACCCGCGATCGTCAGTATGGCGTGGCAGAATGGAACGGCAAAAACTTTAACCTGATCGATACAGGTGGTTTTGTGCCCCGCAGTGAGGATGTTTTTGAAAAGGAGATCGGCAAACAGGTAATGATCGCCGTGGAAGAGGCCAATGCCATTATTTTTATGGTAGATGCCGCCACTGGTATTACCGACCTGGATGAATCAATGGCCGATGTACTGCGCCGTACAGCCAAACCTGTGTACCTGGTAGTGAATAAAGTAGATAACCACGACCGTTTGCTGGAAGCCACCGAATTTTATGGGCTGGGCTTTGACAATATTTTCTTCCTGTCGTCTATGTCAGGCAGCGGTACCGGCGAATTGCTGGATGCTATTACCGAACTGGTTCCTGCCAACGAAGAAGGGGAGACGGAAGCAGCCCCTGTCCCCAAATTTGCCATTATCGGGCAACCCAATGTAGGTAAATCGTCGTTGCTGAATGCACTTATCGGCCAGGAACGCACCATTGTAAGTGATATTGCCGGTACTACCCGCGATACCATTCATACCCACTATAATCTTTTCCAGAAAGAGTTTGTACTGATCGATACAGCCGGTATACGCCGTAAGACCAAAGTTGAGGAAGACCTGGAATTTTATTCTGTTATCCGTGCTATTAAAGCTATGGATGAGGCAGATGTGTGTATGCTGGTGCTGGATGCCGAAAAAGGCATTACGGCCCAGGATCTGAATATTTTTAGCCTGGCAACCCGCAAAGGAAAAGGCATTGTAATACTGGTGAATAAGTGGGATATGATGGAAAAAGCCACCAATACAGCCCGCGATTATGAAGAAGAACTGAAAAAAAGGATCGCTCCTTTTTCTGATGTGCCCATCATCTTTATTTCTGCACAGGAAAAACTGCGTATCCATAAGGCAATAGAAGTAGCGCTGCAGGTATACGAAAATAAACAACGCAGGGTGCCTACTTCAGAACTGAACGAGGTGATGCTGAAGGCTATCGAATCGTACCACCCGCCGGTTGTGCGTGGCAATCCTATCCGTATCAAGTATGTAACCCAATTGCCCACCCATGTACCATCGTTTGCGTTTTTCTGTAATTACCCGGATGATGTCAAACAACCCTATAAAAACTACCTGGAGAACCAGTTACGCCAGCATTTCGTATTTAAAGGTGTACCTGTGAGGTTGTTTTTCAGGAAAAAGTAAGGGTGAGGGATTTTCCGGGCTTTACACTGGAATATTTCCTGTTTTGGGAGGATACTTTTCATGGAAAAATACTGTGGATATTCATATTATTCATAGTATTTGCAGGAATTTATGATTAGTTGTATCTTGGTTCCCGGAACAGATAGAACGCCTGAATACCTGACCACAAACTGATTCCTACATAAAACCTCTGGAATCCATTTCCTGTGCATTTATCGTTGAAAATAATTTAATTAGTATGAAGAAATTCTACTTGGCTGTAGTATGCTTTTTCAGCTGCACGGTAATGGCTTTTTCACAAACAGATCTTTATTGGGTAGGCCCTTTGAATGGTAACTGGAACAGTACCGCCAACTGGTCTGCAACTTCAGGTGGCAGTGGTGGTGCAGGTATACCCAATACAACATCTTACAACGCTGTATTTACTACCAACGCTACTGTAAATGTGGACCTGGCCACCTTCAGTATCAACCGACTGTTTGTAACCAGCTCTTCAGCAGTAAAATTGTATACAGGAAGTGCTCCATCCACCACCATTACACTTACCAGCACCTCCTTAGTATCACGTGCATTGGAAATTTCTACCGGTAGCTCACTGACAGATAGCGCCAGTGTTATCAATACTATATTCCTGGTATCTTTTGCCAATGATGCCAAAGGCCTTATTAATGGAACATGGGCTTTCTCCGGTGTGGTTGGTCTCAATACGCCCGTTGATGATGGGTTTGCTTATTTTTCATTACCTCCCACAACAGGGCTTGCCAATAACATCCAGATAAACGGTACTATTCAACTGAATAACTATTCTGCTCCTCCTGATGTGCCTTATAATAGCGGTTACCTCAATTTCAATAGCGGTTCTAATTACTGGCTGAACTGTGATGGTGCTGCTGCCCCCAATGCTAACTGGAATGTAAGCTCTAACATACAGGTTACAGGTGTACAGACGAATGCTCCTTCTCTGGACAATATTGGTCAGCCGGGCAATCTTTTGTACAATAGTGCTGGTATGACTGCCAATGCAGGCTGGAACTGGCCGGCAAATCTTATTATTGGGGGTAATTTCAGTGTACTGAGTACCAATAATAAAGTATTGTCTTTGTCTATTAATAACGGTTCAGATGTTAACTATACTATTAATGGTAATGTAAATGTGAGCGGCAATTCTGCTCTGACCTTTGTACAGGCTAACCAGGATGTGAACTATACCCTGCAGGTAAACGGTAATTTCAATCTTTCGGGTGGTGTATTTTCGTTGCGCGATGGTCCCCTGCCTGCAGTACTTACCGGTACTTCTGCTTTAAAAGTAAAAGGTAATATCAATCATACAGGTGGTACATTCACCAGCAATCATATTGCTGTAAGCACCACCAGTGAATTGTACGTGGTTGAAATGAATGGTACTGCTGCGCAGACCATTACTTCTACCGGAAGTTTTAACAATGCTGCTAACCAGGTAACCCTTCGGTTGAACAATGCTTCAGGAACTACTCTGCTATCTCCGCTGACTGTTGGTAAGCTCAGTTGGAACTCAGCAAACAAAGGTAACCTGATCACTTCCGGTTCTAATTATGTTACCATCAACAACCCCAGTACTACAGACAATACTGTAGTATATGGTGTTTCCGGTACCGGTTTTGTAAGCGGTCCTGTAGCCCGTGCCACCAATACTACTGTTGCTTACAGGTTCCCCACCGGCAAGTCTGGCGCTTACAGGTATGCCGAAGTAATTCCTGCTGCTGCAACTGCTTCTGTGTATGTTTCAGAATATTTCGGAACTGCTTACAGCGATCTTACCACCAATGGTACTGTAGATGGTGTTTCCAACGTACAGTATTGGAGCATCAACCGTATTTCAGGTGCTGATGCTGCTATCCAGTTAACACTGCAGGACGGTGCGGTACCTGGTGCTAATCCCGGCTCCCTGATCACTGTAGCACAGTATGCGCCGATAGCACACTGGAAAAATGCTAACCAGGGTTCTGGTACCACCTTGCCTTATAATGCTACCACAGGTAGTGTTCGCTCTGCTGTATTAAGCAGTTTTATTACACCTAACTTTACTTTTGGTTATGGTAATAATGCCGCATTGCCGATAGAACTGGTTGATTTTGCTGTTAAAAAACAATCCGGTGCCACTGCACTGGTAAACTGGAAGGTTTCTGACAACAGTACACCTGTGAAGTTTGGTGTACTGCGTTCAGTTGACGGTGTAAACTTTACCGGAATAGGGACTGTAGCTGCTGGTGAGAATGTAACAGATTATAACTTTACCGATAACGCACTGCCCACCGGCACTATATACTATCGCTTACAGATGTATGATAAAGATGGTTCTTACAAACTCAGTAAGATCATTGCGGTTATGAATGGAGTGAAGGGTATCCTGATCACCGGTATGATGCCAACCATTGTACACGACAGGGCCAGACTGAATGTTGTTTCTTCTGAAAAAGGTACTATACAACTGGTGGTAACTGATATTCAGGGCCGGATTGTATATCAGCAACTGGCTGGTATCAATAATGGCGGTAGCCAGGATATCTGGATGTCACTGTCTGCACTGGGAGCAGGTAATTACCAGGTAACCGGTTATATGAACAATGAAAGTGTAGGCACCTTCAGGTTCATTAAACAATAACTTACTGAACATAACGAATGATAATAAAAGAAAAACTCCCGTAACAGCGGGAGTTTTTCTTTTATTGCTTTGTATAGTATGAACTATGATCTTATCAGGCAATCACTGTCTTTCCTGTGAGTTTTAGTTTGCTCATCAATTGCTGTAATTCCTTTTTATAGGCCAGCAGGCTTTTCTGTTCCTGTTTGATGAAAGCATTTTCAGATAACTTTCCTACTACTTTCTCCATTGACTCCTGGCTATTGTATACCATTTTGCGGAAAGGATTTTTGTAGTCTTTAGCCCTGGATTCGTAAATGCCTTTGGCGATCCATTCGCGGGTATCAATGCTTTGTGAAAGCAGTGCATGTAATACTTCAGGAGTAGCCCTTTTCAGTGAAATGCTCTGTACTGTTTTTAATGCAGCCATGGCATGTACCAGTTGTTCCCGGTTATAATTATTGCCCTGTTCCTGGTAAAAGGCATGAATATCATTCCATGATTTTACCCTTCCGGAATGTACCTGTTTGATCAATTTTTCTATTTCTGACTGTCTGATCAACTGGCCACCGGCATTGCTCCATGCACTCAATGCTACTGATCCCGGCAGACTTTCCTGCAGTTGTGCTATGTTTTTAGGATGGGTAACACGGATATGCTCTACCAACTGCTGTGCTGCATATAAGGCTACCAGTTTTTTAAATAACTGGTAAGACTGTAACACTTTAATGATCCTGACAGGTCTGCGGCTGTTTTCAAATCCTTCGGCAGTAATCACCAGTGTGTTTACAACAGGATCATTATTTTCCAGCAATTGCTTACCTGCAGTAATTGCTTCTTCTGTAGTGATCTTTTTACGCAAACCCTGCTGCAGCAACCATGCTTTACCGGTAAACTGTTGTAACAGTGCAAGTGAATCAACTATTTCGTTGATAGTATCCGGTGCCAGGAAATTGAATTCCAGCGGCTGTGTTTTGTTGATACGTTTATCGCGGTCAATATATTTCCAGGAATTTCTTGCCAGTGCATACATATTGTACAGGAACCAATAGCCGGGCATTACCGTCAGTTGATTGTTGTGTACATCATTACTGATAAGTGCAAAAGGGATTGGGATATTCAGTTCTGACGGGTAATCACCTTTGGCCAGTATAGCGTAGGATGCAAATTTTGAATTGTGTTTCAGGCTCACACATAGACCAGGCCAGAAACCGCGTCCGGCAACCAGTTCACCATCCGGACTACGTGAGTTGTGATTGGAGCCGATAGTAGCGCCGGCTGCCATATTGCTTTGCCCCTGTATCAATGACGCACACAAAAATGAGTTGTTATGGTGCTGTTCGTGTGCAGGAAAAATCAATGAGTTCAATACTTCGCAACAGGAAATAGTGGAGTTATCGCCCAGGTAAGAGTTGATAAGACGTGCGCCATATTTAAGCTGTGAATGGGACGCCAGGAAAAAGCGAACTGCTTTTACGCCGTAGAATATACGGCAGCCGTAACCAATGATGCCGTTCACCAATTCACATCCTTCACCCACCTGCGATTTGGCTTCAGCCGAAGAGTTGATGGTAACATTCTTGATCTTGTTCGCTCCTTTGAGATAGGCATCACTGCCAATATTCACATCTTTTACAATGCGGCAGTTTTTGATCACGGTTCTGTCGCCGATAACACCATAATATCCGCGTCGTTTATCCGATTGCTTATCGGTAAAACTTTTCAGTTTGTTCATCAGCACATCATCATCCCTGAACTGTGTCCACAACCAGGCATCGCCGGGCAGCATGCCATTGAAAGGAATGATCTTACGTCCACCGTTTTCGTTACATACTTCCAGCCATATCCGGATATTTTCGTTTTCTCCTTCTTTCAGAAAGCCATTACCAAATTTTGCATGATCGGTAGTGGCAATTTCATTGATGTTTACCAGCATTACATCACTACCGGTAATATAGTGCGACAGATAGTTTACGTTATCTACCACTACATTGTCTCCAAAATCACAACTGATAATAGTACTGTTGTATAAGCCAACAGGTCTTTTCAGGTTGTGAAATTCCAGGTAGTATGGTTCCAGTTTTCCGATGCGTACCAGTCCATAGAATTTACAATGCTGTACTAATTCAGGATTGAAAGCGTCTGATACCAGTATTTTATTCCAGTCGTCGGAGGTATTGCGATTGCGTACCAATACTTCAATTTCATACGCAGTAAGCTGCCGGTACCGGATGCCGTTTTTATTCTGCTCATTACGCAGGTAATACTCATCCTTTCCTTTGGGAAGAAAATCGGGGGGAATAAAATTATACCCTAAAGTATTCAGCAGGCTTTTTTTGATTACGTTCATAGTAATGTAGTCAATAATGAATGGTCTGTGGTGAATGGACGGGCAGTAAGCGTGAACGGTGAAATGTCAAACGTGAAATTGGCTACAGGTTTAAATTATTGGCTGTTTAGCCATGTAATATTTCAGCCTGTAACTGATCTACGTACGATATTCAACTCTCTTCCTTCTATAACCTGCAACTTAAAACCTATAACCTATTCTACCGTCACACTTTTCGCCAGGTTACGTGGTTTGTCTACATCAAGGCCTTTGGCTACACCGATGTAATAAGCCAGTAGTTGCAAAGGAATAACGCTTAATAAAGGCGCTACCAGTTCATCTGCAGCCGGTACTTCAATATAGTCGTCTGCCATTTTAGGAATGGTTTCATCACCTTCTGTAACAATGGCGATCACTTTTCCTTTACGGGCTTTGATCTCCTGTATATTGCTCACGATCTTTTCGTGGTAGGAATCTTTGGTGGCTACAAATACTACGGGCAATGATTCATCTACCAGTGCAATAGGACCGTGTTTCATTTCTGCCGCAGGATAACCTTCAGCATGTATGTAAGAGATCTCTTTCAGTTTTAATGCGCCTTCCAGCGCAACAGGGAAGTTGTAACCACGACCCAGGTACAGGAAATCACGGGCATCTTTGTATTTTTCTGCCAGTTGCTGTACTGCTGCGCTGGTTTTTAAAGTGGTGGCTACTTTGTCTGGAATTTCCTGCAATTCCTTCATTAGTTGCAGATAGCGTTTGTTGTCAATACTGCCTTTTTCACGCGCAATTTTTAATGCGATCATGTTCAGTACAGCCAGTTGCGCTGTAAATGCCTTGGTACTGGCAACACCAATTTCCGGTCCGGCATGTGTATAAGCACCTGCATGTGAAATACGTGCAATGGAAGAGCCTACCACATTCACTACTCCAAAAATGATGGCGCCTTGTTCTTTGGCTTTTTCAATGGCTACCAGTGTATCGGCCGTTTCACCGCTTTGCGAAATAGCGATGATCACATCGCCTTTATTGATAACAGGATTGCGATAACGGAACTCCGATGCATATTCTACTTCCACCGGTATACGGCACAATTCTTCAATAACATATTCAGCCACCAGGCCGGCATGCCAACTGGTGCCACAGGCTATAATGATGATGCGTTGCGCATGTTTCAATTGCTCAATATGGTTCTGTACTCCTGCCATGGTAATGGTACCTGCAGCCGGATCAAGACGCCCACGTAAGCAATCGAAAATAGTATGGGGTTGTTCGAAGATCTCTTTCAGCATGAAATGATCATAACCGCTTTTTTCGATGGCGGCTAATTCCAGGTCCAGCTTTTGTACATAGGGAGTGAGCTTTTCATTACCCAGGTTTTTCAGTATCAGTTCATCCGGGCGTATGATGGCCAGCTCATAGTCATTTACATACACTACTTCTTTGGTATATTCAATGATAGGAGAAGCGTCAGAAGCCAGGAAATGTTCCCCTTTACCTACACCAATCACCAGCGGGCTGCCTTTGCGTGCCGCGATCAGCGTATCCGGATTGTCCTGGTCAATCAGCACAATTACATAAGCACCGGTGATACGTTTCAATGCAATGCGTACTGCTTCTTCCAGTACGCACTGATTATTTTTCTGAATATCCTCAATAAATTTTAACAGTACTTCTGTATCGGTATCACTGGTAAAGCTGTAACCTTTTTTCAGTAACTCATTTTTGATCTGTGCATAGTTCTCAATAATACCGTTGTGGATCATTGCCAGTTTGCCATTGGCAGAACTATGAGGATGTGCATTGCGATCGCTGGGTTCGCCATGGGTAGCCCAGCGTGTGTGCCCGATGCCTGCGTGCGCATGAACATCTTTGCCTATCAGGCTTTCTTCCAGTTGAGCTACTTTTCCTTGTTTTTTATATACCCGCAAACTCTGGTTCAACAGCGCCACACCTGCGCTATCGTATCCGCGGTATTCCAGTCTTTTAAGTCCTTTTAAGATAATGGGGTACGCTTCCTTAGGGCCGATATAAGCAACAATGCCGCACATATAGATAGTTTAATGATTGATAAAACACGGGCAGTTGTGAATGTACAACTGAGCGATTGCGCAATTTATCAAAAATAACGCCAGTACGTATGAATGCTGCTGCAATGCATAAACATTTGCATTTCATATAGATAAATACGGAAATATGCCGGTTTGAATACCGCAAACTGTTGCAGATTCAGGAAAAAAGATGCAAATAAAGTGGCATAAATGAGGCGGAAAATAAAAGACCCGCGACAGTATCGCGGGTCTTTTATTATGTGTTGGGAGTTCTATTTTTTCAGATGTGTTTCAAACAGTTTGTAAATGCGTTTGTATTCATCGGTCCAGCTACTGGGTTCTACAAATCCATGATCTTCTACAGGATATACTGCCAGTTCCCAGTCATTTTTACCCAGCTCTATCAGCTTCTGTGACAAACGGATAATATCCTGGAAATGTACATTCACATCTACCATTCCATGACACATCAGCAGATGACCTTTTAAACCTGCTGCAAAGTTAATGGGCGAACTTCTGTAATAGGCAATGCTGTCATTGAATGGTTCATTCAGAATGTTGGCTGTATAGCCGTGGTTGTAATGCGCCCAATCGGTTACTGAACGCAATGCGCCGCCTGCAGCAAATACATCGGGTTGATTAAACATGGCCATCAGGGTAATAAATCCGCCATAAGATCCGCCATACAAACCGATGTTCTTTGGATTTACGCCCAGCTTTTCTACCATATATTTTGCACCGTCTACCTGGTCGCTGAGGTCTTTGCCGCCCATGTACCGGTAAATACCGGTGCGCCAGTCGCGGCCATAACCAGCACTGCCGCGGTAATCGATGTCCAGTACCGTATAACCGTTATCGGCCAGCATATTGTTGAACATGTATTCACGAAAATAGCTGCTCCACCATTTGTGTGCATTCTGCAGGTATCCGGCACCGTGTACAAAGATCACTGCCGGTTTGGAAGGTGCCTGTTGTGCCGGTTTGTACAAACGTGCATATACAGTAGCACCATCCTGTGCAGGGAAAGTGATCACTTCTGGATCTTTCCATGCATAGCTCTTAAATTCTGTACTTTGTGCCAGCGTAGTTACCTGCTGCACTTTACCACCGGGTTTGTTTTCCTGTACATACAGTTCCCAGGGTTTATTGCTATAGGAATACAGGAATGCGATCCATTTTTCATCCGGTGAAAGACTTACCTGGTTGGCACCGGTCATGGTAGTGATACGTTCTGCTTTACCACCTGTTGCCGGTAAACGGTAGAAATGCTGTTCGCCGGGATGTACTTCATTGGTGGTGATGTAGAAGTATTTTTTGTCGTTGGAAAGCGCTACACTTTGTACTTCGTACTTGCCACTGGTAAGCGTTTTCTTTTCCTTGCTGATCACATTGATCGTGTACAGGTGTGAGTAACCTGTGGCTTCAGACTGGAACCAGAAGTTGGTATTGTCGATCCAGCCGGTATTGCTACCCCCAAAACTACTGGTGCCGGGACCTCCGATCCATGCTTCATCACGCTGGCGATCCAGCAGTGATAATTTGCCTGTTGAGTCCAGCAACATGATCCAGCGGTCTTTATTGTCCTGTGCACGCAATTCTACTACGGCAAAACCTCCGGCGGGCGACCATTGCGGGTTGGTAAATGTCACGGGACGTACAGCAGGATGTTTGCTTTTTTCTTCATACACAGCAGGATAATCTTTTACATAATCCGGCAGATCGCGGATACCCGGTACGGAATCTGTTTTTATCTGCCATACAGTGTCCAGTTTGGTATCGAACAGGAACAGTTCCTGTGTGCTTTGTGTATTGCCTACCTTGGTTCTGCCAGGTATATCTTCTGTAAAACCACTTTCTGTAACGTAGTTGGGAACAATGGTGTTTTTTGAAATAACAGCGGGTGCTTTGATCAGGCGGTAAGTGATGAAACGACCGTCGGTACTGATGGAAGTACCGGATAATGTTTTGTCTTCGATATTGATAGTACGCAATGTTTTTTCCTTCGGAAATAATTTGCGCATGGAATCTGCCTGGTCTCTTTTGGATTTTCTGTTTTGCAGTACCAGTGAATTGGTCAATGATTCGGTCTGTAACCATTTATCCTGTGGATTGCCGCTTGCTGCACGGTTATTACCGGCTCCTGCAGCACCGCTACGTACAGGAGGTTGCTGACCACCACCTCCGCCACGCTGAAAGCCTCCACCTGCAGGTACTACCGGTGCAGCAGTTGCTGCAGATGCCTGGAAATTGGTTAACTGCGTGGTAATGCCGGTGGCAATTTCCCATGAGTAAAGATTCTGATTGCGGGTGTATACAATTCTGCTGTCATTGAAAGAGAATACAGGATTGTTTTCTGATTCGGCAGTGATGGTGATACGGCGTTTGGCACCTGTTTTTACATCCACCCAAAAGATATCGCCCAGGTTGCTGTATACATAGCTGGTACGTTTACTGTTATAGCGGATATCATTTTCCCTTAACAGGTTTTCGCGAAACGAATACGTTGTTTTAGCGGGTGTTAATGCGGTGGGCGTAATGTAGTACAAGGAATCGGAAGGCGCGTTGTCAGGATTCCAGGAAAAGAGAATGTATTTGCTGTCTACACTCCAGTATGGTGATCCGGGTGATACGCCTATCCATTTGGGGTCGCGCATAATTTTCTCAACAGTCAGTGAACCCAATGACTGGCTGCGTGCTGCAAAAGTGCTCAGCAACAACAGCAAAGGCAGAGTGGATTTTTTCATGTGTATGGTTATGTCAATTTGGTAGCAGGTAACAGGTTGCAGGTTATAAGCTAACTGCTGTATTATATACTTTATGTGCTGGTATTAAACCACTTTATGCAGCATGCTTAAATTTATGAGCAAGGCTGTACCAACACGCTGTTCGTTTGCTTATAACCTATAACTTAAAACATATAACTTGTTATCACAGCAAAATATTTCGCAGGAACAGGTATGCCATGGAGAAGTAAATCACCAGACCGGTTACATCCACCAGGGTAGCTACAAACGGTGCAGAGGACGTAGCGGGGTCGGCACCAAGTTTCTTCAATACAATCGGCAACATGGAACCTGATATGGTACCCCACAAAACCACTCCGATCAGCGATGAACCTACAGTTATTCCAATCATCACAGTATGCTCTCCGTAAGTATGAAATACCATGTTCCACAATACCACACGACAAAAACCTATCAATCCCAGTACGCCACCCAGTAAAAGACCCGATACCAGTTCGCGACGCATTACCCGCCACCAGTCTGAAACTGTAATTTCACCAATGGCCATAGCCTGGATGATCAGTGTGGAAGCCTGTGATCCGCTGTTACCACCGCTGGAAATAATAAGGGGAACAAACAATGCCAGCACTACAGCTTTGGCAATTTCATCCTCAAAATATCCCATGGCGGTTGCTGTAAGCATTTCGCCCAGAAACAAAACTATTAACCAGACTACTCTTTTCTTGAATAATTTGATGATAGGCATTTCAAGGTAAGGTTCGTCCAGTGCTTCGGTACCACCGATCTTCTGAATGTCTTCGCTGAACTCTTCCTGTGCTACCCACAGTACGTCATCAATGGTAACAATACCCAGCAGGATATTTTTATCGTCTACAACCGGTAAAGCCACGCGGTTGTTCATTTTGAAGATCTGGCTGGCTACTTCCTGGTCGTCATGAACGTTCAGTGTAATGAATCGGTCGTCAATAATTTCGCCGATCTGTTTATCGGGACTGGCCAGGATGATCTCGCGGATCCGGATATCGTCTACAAATTCCCCTTTATCGTTGACCACATAAATTACATCAATGGTTTCGCTGTCTTTCCCTACTTCGCGGATATGCTCCAGTACCTCCTGTACGGTCCAGTCTATCTGTACGGCAATATAGTCCGGGGTCATCAGCCTGCCCACACTGCTTTCGGGATAGCCCAGCAGCGACAGGGTTACTTTACGTTCTTCGGGGTCCAGTAATTTGATCAGCTCTTTTACTACTTCACTAGGCAGCTCTTCCAGGAAAGAGGTGCGGTCATCCGCAGGCAGTTCGTTCAGCAGTTCGGCTGTTTTAAACGGGGGAAGCGCCTGTATAATGGTCTTTTGAGCAGAGAAATCGAGAATTTTGAACACACTGGCAGCACGGTGTATGCTCATGTTGCTGATGATCTGACTTTCATATTCAGGAAATTCATTGATCAGTTCAGCTACATCACTGATGTTCTGATCATTGAGAAAATCCCTGATCTGAAGCACATCTTCTTTTTGTACCAGTTTTTCAAACTGATCTTTTAATTCTTCATTTTCGAACTCCATGCTCATGCGCCAAATTTACAGTACTCCGCGAAAACAGTTGTAAGTTTTCCCGAATGCTTTTGTTATAAGTTTATTGATCCGGGGAAGCAGGTTTAAAGGAAAAGGTTTAAGGTATATGGAGGAAGGTTGGGCGTGCTATCTTTGACTCATTGCTAAATGGGAATCTGTTCTTAAATCAGCAATTTTCCTGCTATTTTTATTCCATGATTTTACCTTGCCTGTTCATAGCGCCTTCCGGTAACAGGGGGCGGGGCGTATTTACTTCGGAAAAAATAAAAAAAGGGACTGTTATTGAAATTGCTCCTGTTATTGTAATGGGACAAAAGGACAGGGGGCTGCTGGATCAAACCCTGTTGCACGATTATATTTTTGAATGGGGAGAAGAGCGGAATCAATGCTGTATGGCCCTGGGATATGTACCTGTTTACAATCATTCCTATACCTCCAACTGCGAGTATGAAATGGATTTTGACAGTGAACTGATCTCTGTAAAAACAGTACGTACGGTGCAGGCCGGCGAAGAACTTTTTATCAATTACAACGGAGACTGGAACGATGCCAAGCCGGTTTGGTTTGAGGTGAAGGAGTAGCGGGGAAAGGTACCAGGTGCAGGGAAGAAGCTGAGAGCTATAAGCCTCGGGTGGCGAGCAAATACAATAGCGATCACTACGATTCACGATCCCTACTATTTCAACAAACTTGCCGGTGGGGCGCCTACCAGGCTGATATTCCCTCTGATGTATGCCTGTACCTGGATGTAGTCTTTTTGTGGCAATAAACCTATCAGTTTTATTTCCTGAAAAGTGCCGGTTGTATTCATCCAGTCGGTTACCTGTTGATTGAGCCTGGCTTCAATAGCTGCCTTGTTTTTCTGGATCAGGGCTGCAATATCCAGTACCGTCTGGTTCTGCAACTGCTTCATGATCTTTTTATGAAATAAATTCTGTGCAATTCTCAGCATCATGTCCTTGGTGTCCACATCAAAACTGATATCGGGCATGGAAAGCACCTGTCTGGAGGAGTCGAGTAAGGGAGTGCCGCTCAGGTGCAATATACCTTTGCGATTGCCGGTAAAAGAAACATCTACCTGAACTTTTCCGGTATTGGTGCCGCTTACATTTACATTTTTGATCACAAATGTTCTGCCGTCTACCTCAAATGGTTTATTACTTAAACTATCGTTCAGCAGTTTGTTGAAGAATTTGTATTCATACACGGCATCGAGATAGGTGCTGATATTACCGTTGTAATCGGTATTGCTGATAGCAGGCAATGCTGCATGAGTAACCAGTCGGTTACTGTCTGATGAAAACTTAGGACTGCCATTGAAACCCAGTGAGAAAAACAGGGTGTCTTTAACTACATTGAACCGGCCGATGCGTAAAGCTGTAGGGTTGAGGTTCAGGAAACCATAATTGCTTACCAGCATTACCCGACTGCCACCATTGCGCCATTGCTGTAACAACGGGTTGTTGTTAAGTGTTTGTACAAACTGGTCGAATGTAACGCAATAGGTTTGCAGTGAGGCTTTGATGCTGTCCATTACCTGTCCGGTCATATCATTTTGCAACAGGGTCACCTGGCATTTGTCAATAGGCGTAACGCTGTTGAGCCGGGTAGTGGTTTGTACCTGGTGGTTGGGTAATACAGACAGTAATGAACTGATTGAAATATCTACCCTGCGCATGGTTTCACTGCCAAAACCACAACTGCCGTTTACCCAGGGTGAAACCTGCCTGTTCATTGCACAAACGGTACGACTGCCGGCAATCTGGTAATAACCTCTTAACGCAATGGTAACTTTGTTGTTGACGCAACTGAACACAAATGGCGAGCGCACAAACCGGTATTTGTAACGAAAATCGCAGCTGCTGGGGGAGTAATCGGGCCATTTATCGTTGGTAAATTCTTTGTCGGTGGAGCTGTCCATCATGGCCAGCAACGGACGCATGTAAACTTTTACAGGAATATTGATCTCTGAAACAGGCAGTGGCGGCAATAACCGGGTGGCAGTTTCAGCAGTGGCAGTGGTTTTTTTTGAGCTGCCACAGGATACCAGGAAAGCCAGTACTGTGCATGCAAGTAAACCCTGTATGTATTTCATGGGGGAAATGAATGGTTGCGGACTCAAATATAGTAGGAAAGTGTGGATCGTAAAACGACCGGCGGCTGGCTACAGGTATACAGGCGTTTCGCCGGATGTAAACCTGCTTCGATGACTGGTTTTTCCGTTTCCCGGTGATTTGCTTGTTCAGCTTGGCAGGAAGTTGTCATTTTGTAAACCGGGTGCGTTAACAAATGCGCACGAATGTATATCTTGAGAAATATGAAACGAGGCTGGAAAACGGATGCGGCGAATTGTGCAAGTTTCGGGAATTTCAAATATCTCCCGTATGTTATCATTTTCAAATTTACCCTTGCCATTTCTTTTATCAGGTACCTGCTAATAGATGAGTGGACATTGAGCATGCATGTGGGGGTATTTTTTATACAACTGTGTTTCCTGGTCATTACCTGGAAACTGATCGAACGGCTGAGTTCTTTCCTGGATAAACGTATCCCGTTCAGTAAAGATCTGCGGAAAAGGGTCATGGCGCAGATCATACTATCGTTGTTATGCCTGGCGCCTTTCGCGTTTCTGGTATTGTATGTTTTCCGCGATTTTATGCCCAGCTATGCCACGCCACAGTTTATGGTGATGATAGCGGTGCTGTTCCTGATCATTATAGTGCTGGTCAATTTCATTTATTACTTCAAATATTTTTTTGAACGCTGGCAGCAATCGGTATTGCACAATGCTGAGCTGCAGGTAAAGGCAGCTCAGTTGGAAAAAGAGAAATCCATTATGCAGTACCATCACCTGAAAAATCAGGTGAATCCGCATTTTATGTTCAATGCCTTTACATCGCTGGACGGACTGATACAAGTGAATCCTGATCTGGCTTCAGATTTTATCAGGCATCTTTCAAAAGTGTACCGGTATGTACTGGAACATAAGGAAAACGAAGTAGTGACCGTACAAACGGAATATGGATTTATACAGAACTATATTTCATTGCTGAACATTCGTTTTAAAGATGCGTTATTTATCCATCTGCATATTTCGCAGAATGGAATGGAAAAAGGTATTGTGATGGTAACGTTGCAAATGCTGATTGATAATGCCCTGAAGCATAATAAGCTGGAAGAAGCATCTCCGCTTGTGATCAAAATATGGGATAATGGAGATACCCTTTGTGTACGTAATAACAAACAACTGCGCAAGCATATCGAGTTGTCAACCCGACACGGATTGCAGCAACTGAAACAATTATACACTTACCTTAGTACTGTACCGGTAACGGTTACCGACACTGAAGAATATTTTGAAGTTAACCTGCCTTTGTTATGAATATCCTGATCATTGAAGATGAGCCGCTGGTAGCTATCAGTCTTGCTAAAATGGTGCGTGAACTGGAACCGAATGCAACTATCATGGGGCCGGTGGGCAGCGTGCGTGAATCAAAAATATGGTTGTCCGAGAACCCGCATCCCGACCTGGTATTGTCTGATATCCAGTTGTCGGACGGTATCAGCCTGGATATTTTTTCTTCGGGCCAGGTTACCTGCCCGGTTATTTTTACCACTGCCTACAACGAATATGCTGTACGGGCTTTTAAGGTGAACAGTATTGATTATTTGCTGAAACCGGTTGATAAAAAAGAGCTGCAGGCCGCGTTACAGAAATTTCACCTTTTGCAACTGAAGTTTTCCAATGAATCTTACCTGCGCGAGATCGCAGAACTGTTCAGCAATTTCGGGCAGGTGAAAAAATTTAAGGACCGTTTTGCTGTACACGCCGGACGTTCTGTAACACTGGTTACTACGGAGGATATTGTTTGTTTTATTAAAGAAGAACTCATTTACCTGGTCAATAAAGAAGGGAAAAAGTTTATTACAGACTACCGTTCACTGGATGAAGTGGAGGAACTTTTGAACCCCGACCTGTTTTTCCGCGCCAACCGCCAGCACCTGATACAATTGCCTTTTATTGAAAGTTACCGTAGCGATGATACCGGTAAACTGGTGGTTACATTGCGCAATGCCAAACCCTGCGAAGTGATTGTGAGTAAAGAAAAAGCAGGTGAATTCCGCCAGTGGTTCGAGCAATCGTAAGCAATTCATTATACAATATCTACTGTTTGGTGGCTGTTTGCCACAATCTGGTCACTATTGTCTTTAACAGGTGATTTTACATAGTAGCTTTGCCTCGTCAAATGGAATTATGGCGTAGCCGGTATGTACCTGCAAAGCATTTTCCATTGTTATTATCAATATCGTTTGGTTAGCAACTGATGAAGGTATCAGTTATAACATTTCCAGTTTCTGCAAGCAGAAGCTTACCCACACAGGAATCAAACGAAGATTGACGGCAGATATCCTTACTAATATACTGCTCTTATTTCCGGGTACCTGGTAACAGGTAACAGCATGCTATTGCCGAAAAAAAACGCAGACAATAACGCATATATCTTTTTAGAGTTCGTATCAGAGGTTTTCACAGGATTTTGGATGATCCTTCCTTTTCTAAGGAAGGATTTTTTTTGCATAAGTATAAACTGATTTAGATTAACCGATGCGTTTCAACGCTTCACGTTTACTCAATGGCGCTAGTGTATGTGTATTAACAAACTGCTGTACCCATCCGGGATTGGTTTTGGAATATTCACGTAAAGCCCAGCCTATGGCTTTTTGTACGAAGAATTCCTTTGAACGTGCACAATGAAGAATATATGCGGATAGTAGTTTGGTATCTGTTTTACTGCGGTAGGCTTTCTGAAAAATGATACTGCTGCGTTGTAACCAGAAGTTATCTGACAGGTTCCATTGTTTTGTTACCTGTTTTGTTTGTTCCGGAAAACGTAGAAAGTAAGGTCCTGTAATTTCACTGGAAATAGCATCTACTGTATCCCACCAGCTTTTATGGGTGATCATGTATTCGGCCAGGTAGATAATATCTTTTTCCCATTCCTTTTTATAAACCGCCAATAGTTCTATGGCAAAATAATGCAGTTCGCGATAAGGTTGTTGCCATATTGCTTTGATGATTACCGGCAGTTCTTCATATGCCGGCAATTCATTTTTCATGTACGCTTTGCTGGTACTTCTGCGCAGTGGTGTAGGCAATCCGAAATGTTCAAACTGGTTACGCAGATATGCTTTGGCAGAAGCTGCATGGACAGTATCGGCATGTTTGCGGAAGGCTTTTTCAATGCCTGTAATGTAAACGTGCATATTGCAATGGGTTAATACAATATCTCGGCTACGTGTTTTTCAATGTTCGATGCTATTTTTCCGGTGGGCAGGTCATTGGGATCATCGCCAAAAGGTTCTTCAATTTCTTCGGCAATCAATTCCAGGCTGGCCAGTACATAAAATATGATGGTTACAACCGGTATTGCTAGGTAGCCCAGTGAAATAGCAAAGCTGAATGGCAAGGTAACGGTATACAGGAAAATGAATTTTTTCAGGAATACGCTGTAGGAAAAGGGAATGGGCGTATTCTTGATGCGTTCGCAGGCGCCGCAGATATCGGTAAAGGACTGCAGTTCACCATTCAGTATAATTAACTGGTCACCTTTGATTTTTCCTTCTTCGTACATTCTGTTTACCCGGTGAATCATCAGCGATGCCACCTGGTTGGGCAGGTGTTTGGTAGAGTCCAGGCGTTTCAGTTCGGGATGTTCTGCATCGTCCAGTGCCAGGCGGGTTTCTTCGGAACCCAGGTGCTGACTCAGGATAGACGCATACATGGCAATGGTTTTGGCAAAAAAACGTCTGCCGGCTTTATCATTATCGGGCAGCATGCTGTTGAGCTTCATAGCCAGGTTACGGCTATTATTGACCAGCGCACCCCAAAGTTTGCGTCCTTCCCACCAGCGGTCGTATGCTGTGTTGGTACGGAATACCAGCAGCATGGAAATAGCAAAACTGAGCAGGTTGTGCATACTGGAAATATTTTTCAGGTGCTCGTTCTTAGGTAGTCTGAAATACTCTATTTCCAGCCACGATACCAGCCAGCTATAGCCGGCAATCAGTAACATCAGCGGGGCGAGAGAACGTAAGGTGTCGGCTTTATGAAAGTTGAAAATGAATTTATACCAGTCTTTCGGATTGTAGGAAATCATGGTGCGTCTATTCTTTGGCCCCAAATAAATGAAAAAAAGGGCTGGCAGTAATAATAATTTTTTGCACAGGGTGGTATAACCGGCAGCTTATTCCGTGGCAAGACCTTTTTCAAGTTGCTGTATCTGCTGCATAATGGCATCCATTGTTGTACGTTCTTTGCGAATGGTTCGTTTACCTATGATGAACAATGCAATGTACATCCATGCCAGGTACAGGCTAATAAAGATGATCTTCATTGCCATGGAAAGTGGCATCAGTACTTCTATAAAATACAATGCAAAAGCAATGTTCAGTACACATGCATAGATCATGATACCACGTGTATTGAACAGGTGACGGTATTTATAATCCTGTCGTAATTTTTCCAGTACCACTGCAGGCTCGTCTTCCAGCCTGATCCTGCGCAAACGCAATGCCTGGAGTATACGCAGGATACCATAAACCAGCAGACAGAGCAACATTAGCGCAATCCCGATATAGGTGGTGGGCTTTTTAAAATGACTGAAAGAGCCAAACCAGCAGATATAGACCATTGTCAGCAGCAGGCATACACCTTGTATGACGGATTTGCGAACAATTTTCTGTTTGTCCTTACGGGCTTTTTGCAGCACACTGGCAGCATCCGGACGGGGTGCCTGGCCCTGCTGTTGCCACAGCGATTTTATATCGTCAAAGCTGTTCATGTCTTTTATAAATTTCGTTGAGTTGTTGTTTGATGCGGTGGATCTTTACGCGCAGGTTGCCTTCTTTAATACCGGTACTTTCCGCAATTTCAGCATATGGTATGTCTTCCAGCACCATGGTAATGATCAGCCTGTCGGTAGCAGCCAGTTCGTTGATACAGCGGTACAGCAATTGTATGCGTTGCTCGGTATCAGATTGTTCATCAGCTTTGGTTTCCAGCATGTGCTCCTGCAATGCATTACCGGGTTTGTTCTTAGGTGATCGCAGGTGACTTAAACAGGTATTGACAGCTATGCGGTAGATCCAGGTACCGGGCTGTGATGATCCGCGGAAACGGTCCATACCCTGCCATACAGCAATAAAGGTTTCCTGCAGCAGGTCTCGGGCCAGTTCAGGATTGCCCGTATAACCCATACACAGGCGCAGCACCTTGCCCGAATAGGCTTCATACAGTTGGGTGAAATCCTGGTCTTTGTGTTTAAAAAAGTTGGTCATCTTGTTCGTAAATAAACTGGTTGGCTGCTGTTTGGATGCAAAGGAGGTCAATTTGTTACAATACAAGAAAAAAATGTGTAAATGGATTATAGCAGCCGTTTATTGACCTGTTGCAGAAACCCGTTGCGGTATTTTTCGCTGATGGGAATGCGTGCGGTGTCAATTAATACGTGGTTGTCTTCAATGCGTTGAATATGATCGCGGTTGATGATGTACGAAAAATGTATACGTGAAAAATTACCGGGCAGGCTTTCTTCCAACTCCTTCATGCGTTTGTAAACCAATAGTTTGCCTGTAGCAGTGTACAAACAAACATATTCCTTTACAGCTTCCAGGTACAATATATCATGGTAGGCCACTTTTACGATCTGCTTGCCGGATTTTACAAACATATAAGGCGTTTCCGGGGCTTTCGGTAATGTTTCGGTGGTGGAAGGAGTAAGCGCCTGTACTTTCTGAATGGCCTGCATAAAACGTTTGAAAGTGATAGGTTTCAGCAGGTAGTCAATCGCATTGTATTCATAGCCTTCCAGTGCGTATTCAGAATAGGCCGTAGTGAAAATGATTCGCTGGTCTTTGGATAAAATAGCAGCCAGTTCCATGCCGGTCAGTTGCGGCATATTGATATCTAAAAAAATAAGATCGGCCCGGTGTGTTTTCAGAAATTCCAGTGCTTCAAATGCATCATAACATTTCTGTAGCAGTTGCAGGAACGGCACCTTGTTTACATGATCTTCCAGCAGTTGTACTGCATTGGGTTCATCATCTACTATCAGGCAGGTTATGGTTTTCACACCGGTATAGTTAATTGTGCTGTAAACTGGTTTTCTTTTTTATCGGTTGTAAACGTGAATTGTTTGCCATACAATAGTTGCAGGCGGTGCGTGAGATTGGGTAGTCCGTTGCCACCGTATTTTGTTTCCGGAAGCTCGTCGTACAGGCTGTTTACTACGGTAATAGCCAGTTGCTGCCGGTCTGTGGTAATATCAATGGCAATGAGATTATCATCGCGTCGTTTGTTGATGCCGTGTTTAAATACATTTTCTACCAAAGGGATCATCAGCATAGGCGGTACCTGTATGCCTTCAATATTACCGTGAATATTGAACTGTACCTGCAGGGGGTGGCGCATGCGTAGTTTTTCCAGCTCAATATAATCCTGTACAAAAGCAATTTCGCGCAGCAACGGAATAGATGGCCTGGGACCTTCATCTACAAAATACCGCATAATATTCGATAGCCTTTCCAGTAAAGAGGCAGTGGCAGGTGATTCTCGCTGTGCTACAAAATAAATATTGTTCAGGGTATTGAACAGGAAATGAGGTTGTACCTGTGCTTTCAGCAGGTTCAGTTCTGCTTCGGCAGTTCGTTTTTGCAATGCCTGTTGCTGACGCTGTATGCGGAAATAATCCATTGACAGCCTGAATGCAATACTGAAAATATAGATCAGCAGGTGTGAAAAGAATACCGATACGTATGTTTTGAACGTGGTGGGCATTGGCTTGATACCCACGGCAAAATAAGTATAGTATACATAGTTCTGGATAACTAACCGTAGCCAGGTGCACAGTACCAGTGCAGCCACAACGGTAATAGCATACAGCAGCTTTTTATTGCGCAGGTACAAACGCGGTATCAGCAACCAGGCATTACCGTAAATAATCAGCGCATAAAAAAGAATATAAAAAAAAGTATTGACCAGTGCCTCCAGCCAGGGATCGTGGCCCAGCATTACAAAAAACATAACGGTGCTGACAAAAAGCCAGACAATCCATTGCAATTGTACTTCCGTAATGTTTTTCCTGAACAGGTTCATAAACGTCAAATGTACTGGTTAATCCGGCCATATATACCTCAATTTCAACGGATGACCCTTTTTCTTCAACCGATGGATAGGTGTCCGGAAAACCGGCAGTTGTTAAAATAAACCGGTCACTGGTTGAAACCGTTTGTCTGTGGCTGCGATAAATAGTCCATTTGCAGTATAAAATTTCATGTATGGACAAATTTCTGTTGCTGGTTGCCACCTTATTCCTTTCGCACTTTTTGGGTGCACAAACACTTATCAAAGCCGGTGATCCGGCATTGCGTTATGATCTTATCCAATCTTCATCCGAACTGAACAAAATCACTATGCTTGACTCCTCAGGTAAAGTACTGGCAAATTTTCTAAGCCAGGATGTGATCACTGTAGACAGATCAAAAGGATTACTGTTTCGTGTTCAATCGAATATACTGCCCGATGGCCGTTTACTGAAAGATTCAACCGTGGCCGATCTGAAAACACTTGCTCCCGTACGTATGCGTATGATCACGTTTCCGCACTTTATGAATATGCTGCTGGATTTTCAGCCAACACAGGTACATGCCATTGCAGAACGTGGAGGAAAAACAACGGATACCGTGCATAACATGACTGCTGGTTATTTTGATTCCAACCTGATTGAATATGTGCTGGGATTGCTGCCATATAAAAAGGGCTTGCATGTAGTACTCAATGCCTACACGTTTGAGCGCAATGGTATGGACCCTTATGAAGTGGAGTATGTGGGGGAAGACTGGCTGGTAACTGTAAGCGGTAACAGGGTGGCCTGCTTTCTTGCCAAAACCGGTAGTTCCGGAAAACCCATGGATGCATTTGTATGGGTGGAAAAATCAACGGGGAAAGTTTTGAAACGTGTGGTACCTATAGGAAGAAACTATTACATGATCACTAAAGTATAGCTATGAAAAAGGGATAAAGAAAAAAGGTCACGCTGGTAATACCAGTGTGACCTTTTGTATCGGTTGATTACTGTAATTATTTATTGCATACCGGGGAAAAGTGGTCTCCCGATAGAACGGAAAGGCCATGGAGTAGCCACCAGAATAAGTATCAGCGCAATGACAAAGAACCAGAACGCTTTTTTGAATTTTATAGTATCGGCAACTGGTTTTTTAGACATACCGCGACCAAGTGTAATGAACACAATTGCCAGGATCATGGCAACCGGATGTTCTACCCAGAAGAAACGGTAGAAATTGCTTTTCATTACACTGGTACCTTCAGGCAGGGTAGTGGTAAGGATACCATAACGTCCGGCCAGAACCTGGTATAAACCGATCAACAGGGTAATATGTGCTGCTATCATGGTAAACAGCCAGAGCTTTTTATCGCCGGGAGTAAAGATCCTTTTATTTTGCCAGCCGGTCCAGGCTTTGAAAATAGAAGCGATCAGCAGAATAAGAATTATCCAGCGAAGCAGATTGTGGAGATGAACCAGTCCAATTGCCATATGTACAAATTTGGTGCAAAGCTAAGGGATATGTTGTAAGTTTTAAGTAGTAAGTTATAAGCAGCACTCTGCTGCCAGCATTTACTACTATTCTTCCCAATCGGCTATAAACACATTGGTATCGCGTGTGCCGCCATTGTTGCGGTTGCTGCAGAATACAAATTTCTTTTTGTCGGGGCTGAACATCGGAAACGCATCAAAGCCATTGTCGCGGCTGATCTTTGTCAACCCGGTACCATCTTCATTGATGGTGTACAGATTGAAAGGAAAACCTCTTTTATACTCGTGATTGGATGCAAAAATGATGCGTTTGCTGTCCGGAAAAAATGCCGGTGCCCAGTTGGCCTGCCCGTAGTGTGTAACCTGGTGCGGATTGCTGCCATCTGCATTGGCCACCCACACTTCCATGTGCGTAGGCGCTACCAGGTTTTCGGCCAGCAGTTCTTTGTATTCGTTAATTTCCTCCGGTGTTTGCGGACGTGAAGCGCGCCAGATGATCTTTTTACCATCCGGGCTGAACCATGCACCGCCATCATATCCCAGTGCATTGGTAACACGTTTTTCCTTACCGGTTTTCAGATCCATAATGTACAGGTCAATATCACCGTCTTTGGTGCTGGTATAGATCATTTTATTGCCATCGGGCGATAAAGTAGCTTCTGCATCATAACCTTTGGAATGGGTAAGCTGTTTAACGATCCTACCATTCAGATCGGCCATAAAAATATCGTAGCTGCTGTACAGCGGCCAGATGTATTTATTGCCGTATTTGGATCTGTCAGGCACTGGCGGACAATCATTGCCACCCAGGTGTGTAGAGGCATAGATAACATGTTTCCCATCTTTGGTAAAAAATCCGCAGGTAGTACGTCCTTTTCCCGTACTTACCATTTTGTATTCAAATTTTTCATCAGGTTGTGTAGGTACTTTTCCAATAAACATCTGGTCGCAGGGCAAACCATCTTTGGGATTGGTGCGTTGAAAAATGAGCCATTTGCCATCAAAGCTGAAATAGGCTTCGGCGTTATCACCGCCAGAGGTCAGTTGCTGAATATTTTTAAAATGTTTTTCACCAGGGTACAAAAGCGTATCGCCGGGTGTTGAAGCAAATGTTTGTTGATGTGTGCTACGGTGAGTAAAGGCTGCCAGCATCAGGGCTGTTGTAAGCAGTAAAAAGCCTGCGGTCTTTTTCATACTGTGTTTTTTGAACGGTTTCTTACCCCTGCAGGGTGGTGCTTTTTATGAGCCAGGGGCGCGGCAAAGATACCTGTTAATACTATAAAACCGGGTATGGTGCATTTTTTGAATTACTGCCAGTCACTTACATAAAAACGGTTAGTTTTGGCGTATGAACAGATGGATTTTACCGGTGTGCCTGTTGTTTTTGCTGGCTTCCTGTGATCATGACAGCAGTTCGGGCGGAAAACATTCAAAAAAGATACTGCAGGCACCGCCTTATGCCGGCGTCACAGACAGTATCAGGGAATTTCCCAAACAAGGGGATCTGTACCTGAGACGTGCTGTGCTGTTGTCGCAACACAATGAACATGAACTGGCCAATGAAGATTACAGCAAGGCCTGGTCACTGAACCCCGATGAAAGTACTGCCACATTGTATGTATCCAACCTGCTGATGGTAGAAGATCTGCGTGGGGCTATTAATCTGCTGGAAGATTGTATCAAGCGTTTTCCCCGCAACAGGGACTTTATGCGCCGGCTGGGTGAAATATATGTACAGACCGGTCAGCAGGCGAAAGCAATGCGCCAGTTTGATGAACAACTGGCAAAAGATTCTGCTGATTTTGAAGCATGGTATGAAAAAGGTCAGCTATTATCACAGCTACAGGATACTGCAGGGGCTATCTATGCTTTACGCAAAGCATACAGGCTGCTGCCGATCAATCATACCGGTGTGGCACTGGCCAATATTTATGCTGCTTCACTGAATCCTGCTGCGATTACTATTTGTAATGAGTTGATTGCAAAAGATACTGCTGGCATACAAACTGATCCTTTCTTTATCAAGGGAACTTATTATTCTGATACGCACCAATACGACTCTGCCCTGAAAGCATTTGAGGAATGTATCAAACGCGACTGGAAATTTACCGATGCCTATATTGAAAAAGGGATCGTGTTGTACGAACAGAATCATTACGATACGGCATTGTCTGTATTTGCCATGGCAGCTACCGTTTCCAATACCAATGCTGATGCCTACTTCTGGATGGGACGTTGTTATGAAAAGAAGGGCAATACAGACGAGGCAATACAAAATTATCAGCGCGCTGTTTCACTGGATAGAAATTTTAAAGAGGCCATGGAAGCGATCAGAAGACTGCGCAAATAATTGCAGAATCGTTTAATCGGTTATTTTTGTACCATCCTTTCTAACAAATCAAGTGGTTATGCCCATAATTGCTCCTTCATTACTGGCTTCGGATTTTTTACAGTTACAGAAAGAATGTACTATGCTGAACGAAAGTGAGGCAGACTGGTTTCACCTGGATGTAATGGATGGACGATTTGTACCCAATATCAGTTTTGGATTGCCGGTAATAGAGCAGATCCGAACGACCACTAAAAAGGTGTGTGATGTGCACCTGATGATCTGGGAGCCGGAAAAATATGCGGAGGCATTTAAAAAAGCCGGTGCAGATATTCTGACCGTACACGCAGAAGCCTGTGTGCACCTTCACCGCAATGTGCAGCAGATCAAATCGCTGGGCATGCAGGCCGGTGTTGCCCTTAACCCGCATACACCAGTAGAAAGCCTGAAAGATATACTGCACGATATTGACCTGGTACTGGTCATGAGTGTGAACCCCGGTTTTGGAGGTCAGTCATTTATTCCTCATTCCCTGCAAAAGATCCGCGATCTGCGTACAATGATCGATGCAAAAGGACTGGTAACAAAAATTGAAGTAGATGGAGGTATTACAGTAGAAAATGCCAGATCGGTAATAGATGCTGGTGCGCATGTACTGGTGGCTGGCAGCACTGTATTCAAATCAAAAGATCCTAAGGCCACAATAGCACAGTTAAAACATATTGTCTGATCCCGGTGCTATAGTCATCGTTGATCATTGCTGATCCTGCAGGTTATCCAGCTCACCGGACAGTAATTTTTTTACAAGTTCCAGTTTCTGCAGATAATCTGTTACGGGTAGCTTTTCAGGAAAAGGCATTTCCTCGATCTGTCTTTCAATTTCGTGATAGGGCCACAAAAATTCTCCTGTATCAACCAGGAAATAGCGGACCGTTCTGCGCAGGGCATTCAAACGCATGCCGTTCAGAAAATTTGGGATGTCTGTAATTTTCAGGTGAAGATTGTCAATAATATGCAGCAGAATGTTTTTTCTTGCCTCATCGGTAACGATCTCGTTAAGTTGCATGGATATATTTCCATACGCCAGTGGCAGCGATTCCATGGCCAGCAGCTTTTTGTATTCGTTTAACCACGGTGAGGTATTGCGATATACCTGGTCGATCTCTTCAAACAGTAATAACAACATGCCTTCCACCAGGTTGTCCTGTGCGTGGAAGCCGTTTCCCTTAAAACAGATAAAGTTGCTGCTCATGCTAAATAATGACTGATAAAGGTTTACGTTCGCTAAAATACTTATTCCGCTGCTTTTACTCACCGGTATTTATATTTTACTCAGTCGTTTACCCAGGTCGGCGGGTAATTATCCCCATTACCTGAAAGGAGTATTGTCCGGATGCCGGGAAAATGTAAATTGCCCGCCGAAACAATTTTAAGTACGCAGCTAAATTTATTAAGTATGATCAAATTACAAGTAATTGGCAACCTGGGCAAAGATTGTGTTACCAACACGGTAAATGGCAAAAACGTGATTAATTTCAACGTGGCCCATACCGAGCGTTTCCGCGATGCACAGGGCAACCAGAAAGATAAAACCATTTGGGTGGAATGTGCTTACTGGACAGACCGTACCGGTATTGCTCCATATCTGCGCAAGGGTACACAGGTATATGTAGAAGGAAGTCCTGAGGTAAGAACATATGCTAAAAATGACGGAACCACCGGTGCTTCACTTACTTTGCGTGTGTTGAGCGTACAGTTGCTGGGTGCACGTAATGAAGGTGGCGGCGGAGGTGATTACCCGGGTGGCAGTGGTAACAGCTATGCAGGTTCATCCGGTAACAGTGCGCCTGTTTCCAACGATATGGGTAGCGGTCCTATAGATGATTTACCATTCTAGTGACATGTATTGATCGGCAACGATCGGATTTTTATAAGTGGCTCTGTTCTTTCCGGGACAGAGCTTTTTTTAACCCTTGTACCTTAAATCATTTCTTTTTCACCCATTCTTCTACCTCCTGTCTTGTAACTGGCTTTTGCTGGTTGTCTACATTGATCACATACAGATAGCCTTTGTTGCCTGGCGATGATGTAAATGCGCTGACAAGATTCCATTGTTCGCTGATCAGCAGGTTTCCATTGGTTATGTTCCACAATTCTTTGGTACAAAGACAGCCCATTGTAGGCGTTAAAGGATACCAGGGCTTATCATTAAAATATTCAGGATCGATGGTGGTACCATGTGTAATGATAGCAGTGCGTGCGGCTTTACCGGCATAATATGCTTCTCTTACCGGTGTATACATACGCCAGGTGGCGGGAAATAGTTGAAGATAAGGATTCAGCATATCTACCACTGAATCTACCGGCATGTAAAAAAAGCTGGCCCAGTAACTTTCAAACGGCAATAACATTTGCAGGTTGGGAGTAGGGCCGATCAGCTTGTTGTTGGAAACTGCTGTTCCCTGTATACGGTAAACACCCTGTGGCGTACTGCCGTCTGTTAAAAAATAAGGCAGGTCAGATGCAGAGCGGGCCAGTTGTTCAAATACCATCAAACGGCCATCGGGATGACGTACAAAGCTGCCATCTGCATTCTGTACAATGGCCATTCCCGGGTAATCACGGTTCCAGCGTTGGAATGAGTAGATCACTTTCTGTTTCAGATCCTGCTGGTAACGGAAAAGAGCTGACAGTGGTGGAGTAGGTTGTTGTACCTGCTGCCGGTAGCCTGCGAGATATTTTTTTAATTCCACCAGCACAGGAATACTATCTGCTGATGCAAACTGTATAGTGATCCTGTTCTTAACCTTGTTCAGCAAAGCAGCAGAAGAATCTGTACGATACAGGTACACTGCTGCCATAGCAAACAGCTTCGGGTCGGTTTCTGTTAACAGTATATTGTTTACTGCGTTGATATAATCAGCAGGGTATACTGCATATGCTGCTTCCAGCAAAGCTTGCCGGGTATCATATTCCAGTGTGGTGTAACCTGCAAATAATTTGTCGCACACAATTTTTGAACGATCGTCTGTGATCATGAATTGGGTAATAGCCCGGCATGCAGATTCAAACCTGTATTCAGTAACAGAATCCACGGGAAATGTGGCTGTTTTACCAATGATATTTTCCCGGATATCTTTTTCCAGCAGCTTTCTTTTTGAATAGGTAACAAAGTCTGTACGGACATCTTCCCGGCGCATTTGTGCATGGCACAGCAATGTGTTCAGCAACAAGACAACAGCAGGTGGCAGGACGATCAGCTTCATGCAGCAAAAATAGGAAAGGGTTTAATTTGAAAATGTTATTGTGTTATGGTTGGACGGCTCAATGGTTTGATTGTTGGGATTGATTTGTATTCAGGCTCGCAGCTCGCAGCTTTTTTGAACCACACGGAAACCTTGTACCTCAGACTTCAGTCTTTATCCTTTCTTCCTTTTCCCATTATCTTTGTCCCTATGGCTGAAACATTGTATGCTTACCAAAGACTGGTTGATTTTACCAGGAATATATTTTTAAAGATCGGGTGTAGTGAAGAACATGCTGCAATAGCAACAACTGTATTGTTGTCTGCTGATCTTCGTGGCATTGATTCACATGGTGTGGCACGGTTAAGCGGTTATGTCCGTTTGTGGGAATCTCAACGTGTAAATGCAACGCCCGATATCCGTATTATTCACGAAACACCTTCTACTGCTGTGGTTGACGGAGATGGTGGCCTGGGACTGGTAGTGGCTCCGTATGCTATGCAGGTAGCCATTGATAAAGCAAAGAATGTAGGAACAGGATGGGTAAGTGTACAGAACAGCAATCACTTTGGTATTGCCGGTTATCATGCTATGATGGCATTGCAACATGATATGATCGGAATTGCCATGACAAATGCCAGTCCGCTGGTGGCGCCTACTTTTTCCGTAGAGCGGCTGCTGGGAACCAACCCCATCTGTGTGGCCATTCCTGCAGGTGAAGAACCTGCTTTTGTAGCAGACATGGCCACTACCACTGCTGCCAACGGTAAACTTGAAATACTGCAACGTAAAAACCTTGAATCTCCCTCCGGTTGGGTGCAGGATAAAGATGGCAATCCATCTGTAAACCCGCATGAACTAAAATCCGGTGGTGCATTGTTGCCACTGGGCGGTGATCGCGAACATGGTAGTCATAAGGGGTATGCACTGGGTGCCATTGTTGATATATTCTCTGCAGTGCTGAGCGGTGCCAATTATGGTCCCTGGGTACCACCTTTTCCCGCGTATGTGCCCATGCCAACAGGAATGCCCGGCAAAGGGATCGGTCACTTTTTTGGAGCCATGCGTGTAGATGCATTTCGTACTGCTGATGATTTTAAATGGAATATGGACAACTGGATACGACGTTTCAGAAGTGCCAAAACCATAGCCGGTGAAGAGCAGGTACTGATACCCGGCGACCCGGAACGCGAAATGGAAAGCAATCGTCTTGCGGCAGGCATCCCCTTACTGAAACCAGTGGAAGAAGACCTGAAATTCCTGGGTGAGAAGCTGGGAGTGGAGTTGTAGGGTCGTGAGTTGTGAACCGGCAGGCGGCAATCGTCAAATGTGAAAAGTCAAAAACGAATCGTGAATTGTCAGTCGTGAGTGATGGCTGTTGTTCTTGCTCGTAGTCCGGGGCTGGTGGCTAGCAGCCTTGCGTTAGGCGTTCAGGCAGGCTTCTGGCTTTCCTTTTACCTTAAACCTTGTCCCCTTCCTTCAAAATCACTACTCTTCTGACTCAGTGGACTTTCCTGACCGTATGTCGGCCCGGCATCTTATCTTTGCACACCTTAAAAATAAATACAACGTAAGCAACCATGAAAGTGATGAAGTTCGGTGGCACTTCGGTAGGTAAACCGGAGCGCATGCACCAGGTATCTCAACTGATTACAAAAGATGCAGAACCAACCATCGTGGTATTAAGCGCTCTTAGCGGTACCACCAATGCACTGGTATCTATTGGCAATGCAATGGCTTCAGGCGATCGTGAAAAGGCAAAGCAGGAAATCGATAAGCTGGAAGCTCATTATCAATCATTCATAAAGGACCTGGTAAAGACCGATACTTCCCTTGCAAAGGCAAGGGCCATTGTTGCTGAACATTTTGAATTTCTGAATATCATTCTCCGTATCTCTTTCAGTGAAGCATTGAGCAAGGACATCCTGGCGCAGGGTGAATTGCTTTCTACCAAACTGTTCTCTGTATACCTGGAAGAAAATAAAATTGACCATGTGCTGCTGCCTGCGCTGGAGTTCATGGTAATTGATGTGCATGATGAGCCACAGTTAGCTGCCATCCGCAGCAAACTGATGCCATTGCTGAGACAACACAGCGATAAGAAATTATTCATTACACAGGGATATATCTGCCGCAATTCACGTGGTGAAGTAGATAACCTGAAACGCGGTGGTAGTGATTATACCGCATCACTGGTAGCCGCTGCTGCCAATGCATCTGTGTGCGAGATCTGGACCGATATTGATGGCATGCACAACAATGATCCGCGTGTGGTTAAAAAAACACTCCCGGTTGAACAACTGAGCTTTGAAGAAGCTGCCGAGCTGGCTTATTTCGGTGCCAAAATATTACATCCCACTTGTATCTGGCCTGCACAGCAGGAAAAGGTGCCTGTAAAACTGCTGAATACCATGCAGCCTGAAGCAGCAGGTACAGTCATTACACAGGACGCCGGTTCTGTAGGCGTAAAAGCTGTTGCCGCTAAAGATGGTATTGTTTCTATCAATATCAAAAGCACCCGCATGTTGCTGGCGTATGGTTTCTTACGCAAAATATTTGAGGTATTTGAAAAATACCGCACACCTATTGACATGATCACTACTTCAGAAGTAGCGGTTTCTGTTACCATTGACAATGCCGGTCAGTTGGCCGCCATTGTAAAAGAACTGGAACCATTCGGTACCATCGAAGTGGAAGATGAGCATACCATCATTTCTGTAGTGGGTAATGAAATTGCACAGACCAATAACGTACTCAGTCGTTTGTTTGAAGCGCTGATACCTGTACCTGTGCGCATGGTTAGCTATGGTGGCAGCAAACACAATGTATCATTGCTGGTACCTTCCGCTTACAAAACACAAACATTACAATTGCTGAATAAAGGTCTGTTTGGCCTGGAATAAGTAATAAAAAAGTAAAAATCACGTGCGCGTATAGTGCCGGATTAAAAATCTACGAAAACCCCGTAAGTAACAGGATACTTACGGGGTTTTTTGTTTATTATTGCGTTGATAAACCCTTTAAGCCAACGTCTATGAAAAAACCAGCCCTTTCTGTTATTATAGCAGGATTAATGGTCTTTTTACTGGTTAGTTGTATGTCCGAAAAAGATAAATTCGGCAAAACCTGGTTCTATACATACAGTAACAACACTTCATGGTCTAATAGTAACTGGAAAACCAATACTTCCACATCCTCATCGAAAGATCCCGTTTTAACACCAGTGCACTTTTTAAATCTTCAGAAAAATGGTCGCTATACCTGTTATTTTTCTGACTTTGAGTATGGCACATGGACCTATCAGAACAATACTATTGTGTTGAAAAGTAATAGCAGACGTGAAAGAACACTGGCCGTGCACAGTATTTCAGACAAAGAGCTTTGCATGGACATTGATCCGGCCAACAAGGACAACAATAATTATTGTTTTGAGGGATTGCCGGATCCTTATACCAACGAAGCGGATGATCCTTTTTCGGCAGAGAACAATCAATGGCGGATAAAGGCCACAGCAAAAGAAAGCAATGATGCTGTTAGGAAAAGATTGTTGAATCATTTCAGGTATTGGGAAAAATATTTTAGCTGGGGACTTAAAACGGACAGGCAGAGTCTTGATGTGCGGAGCTTGCCGGGGCCACTGAAATTGTATGGTAACGGGTTTGAATTATTGCCCCTGGATAAGTGGCCGGATGAATGGCGCAGCCATTTTTATGATGAAGAAAATGTACAGCAGGCTTATGACATGCTGCATACGTTCTTCTCCAGCCAACAAATAGCATGGCCAAAAACAGATCATAAGTTCAAACAGTTTATATCTGCTTTTCAGCAGTTACAGCAAAAGCTTTAGTAATGATTGCAGGCATGGAGAACAAAACAAAGTTCATACTTAACCGTAAGGGTGAATGGATAAACCGTGCACGAGTGTTTAAAGTGTACATAAATGGTACAGAAGTTGGTCGTATACGTAATGGTTCGGCAGAAGAGTTTACTGTATCGCCCGGTGAATATGTGGTGGAGTGTAAGGTAGACTGGTGCTCCAGTCAAACGTTCACGGTACAGCTTCGGCAGGATGAAAAGGCATATCTGAAGGTGCAGAACGGCATGAAGTATTATCTGTTGTTTTTTATTCCGTTGTTAGGTTCTGTATTAATGAATATCTTATGGCGCCAATCCGATACCGTAAAACCAGGCTGGATATTTCCCCTGCAACTATTGTTGATTGTTCCGGCCCTGTGTTATATAGGCTATTATCTTACCCTTGGCAGAAAGCATTACCTGTTGCTGGAAGCTGATAAGCATAATGTTTTTGCCAGATGATTAACAGCACAGGTAATATGTTACAGCACATGAATCGTATTAAATATTTTCCATTTTTATTGCTGCTATTGCTATCGGTTGTTTTACATGCACAGGATAGAAATCATATTTCGGGTAAAGTGGTCAATGCTGCTTCTGGTGCGCCGATCCCCAATGCCAGTGTATTCATCAGCAGTACTTCCAAAGGAACCATGACAGATCAGACCGGTAGTTTCTCCATCTCCAATATCCCGGCAGGTACTTATGACCTGATCATTTCATCTATCGGTTATACCACGGTCGTTTACTCATTTACCAGCGATAAACTGCCATTGCAATTGAAGGTCGAAATGGGTGCCAAGACCACTGAACTGGATGTAGTAACCGTAGAACCATTTGAAGTAAACGGATGGGAGAAGTGGGGCAAATATTTCCTGGACAATTTTATCGGTACTACAGAAGCATCCAAAAACTGTACGATCAAAAATTATAAGACCATTCATTTCCGCTATTCCAAAAAGAATAATACGCTGACTGCCATAGCCGATGAACCTTTGATCATTGAGAATAATGCACTGGGATACCGCGTTCAATACCAACTGGAAGATTTTGTATCCGATTTTAAAGAGCATACCGTTTTCTTCCTGGGCTATACATTGTTTGAAGACATGGCGAAGAACAGAAGACGTGTTCCCAAACGCTGGCAGGATGGCCGTAAGAATGCCTACCTGGGTTCTATGATGCATTTTATACGCAGTTTGTATGCAGGTTATATTGCTGAAGAAGGATTTGAAACACGCAGGCTTTTTAAAGAACCCAATTACGAAAAACAACGTGTTAAACAGATTGCTGAACACAATGCGCGCGAACGCATGGCGGTATCCAGAGGACAGAAAGTAATTCTGTCGATGACCAATGTAATGGGCGATTCGTCAGAGTATTACCGGCGTATTATGGCGCAACCGGATGTAAAGGATATTCTTGCCACCTGGACGTTGAATGCAGACAGCCTGGTTACTGTAACCAGTGATTCCACCAAGATGCTGTTTTTCAACGATTATCTATATGTATCGTATAAAAAAGGCCGCGAAGAATATGCTTACCTGCAATCGCAGGGAGAAGCATCGCGCAAACCCTGGTATCCACGTTCTACTGTATACCTGCGCGGAGGCAATCCTATCACCATCGAAAAGAACGGTTTCTATTTTCCTCCACAGGAGCTATTTAACTATGGCTACTGGGGCTGGAGTGAAAAGATCTCTCACATGCTGCCGCTTGATTTTAAGTATGAGCCTTAGGGAAACGCTCAATGCTGAACGCTTAACGCAAGTATAGTCCGGAAGACCGGAAGCGGGAAAGCCCGGAAGCAACAAACCAGGGAAGTGAAAAGTTAATAAGGAGTGACTTACAGTTAAAGGCCAACACCTAATACCTATCTTCGTGTTCCTTCGTGTTTCCGTGTGGTTCAAAAAAGCTACAAGCTTGAATACAAATCAATCCCCAACAATCAAACCATCAGGGTTCCCCATTTTCAAATTCTACTCCAGCGTTCTATATAGCAACAGTGCCAGGTTGTTGGTGCAGTATTTACTGTAATCTTTCATGGGTTCAAAACGGTGGTCGTTCTTATTGTAGAGAAATACGTATTCCACATCAATTTTGCGGAAAGGATTGTCAATGGAGTAGGATACCTGTGGCTGGCCTTTGCTGATCTTTACATCGTACCACAGTCCGTTTTTGGTTACCGCCTGTATCAGTACAATTTTACCTTTAAACACAATGTCTTTATAGCCGTCCTTATTAACGTCTTGAAAAGATACATTCAGTGCAAAAGGTTCGTTCACCGTTTCATCTTCAAGAGCATCATACGTGTACAGGCACTTATCGTAAAAACCTTTGTACACATTTACAAGCTGGTTGTTCTCCATTTTATAAAAAGCATGTGTACCGGTACCATTGGGTGTAGCTTCTACCAGCATCAGGTAAGGTGGTTCTTTATCCTGTATTTTAACCAGCGCATATTGCAATGCGGCAAAGACTTTCAGCAATGTGCCGTTGCTGTTGAACAACAACTGGTATTTACCGGGAAAGGAAATACCAGCACTATCGTTGTGACTGTATTCAACCAGGAAGTAATTGCCGGCGGTACCCGCCAGGCGGGTTTTGGTAAATGCGGTAATTTTTTCAGTAGTAGTGCCGTCTGCACCTGTAGTAAGGTGACAATTGCTTTTGAGTGCAGCAATAAAAATAGCAGAATCTTTAATGACGGGGCATTCTTTTACCTGCGCAAAGGCCTGCGTCTGGTAGCCCAATGTATCAGAAGAAGGAGATGATCCTGTATTCCCGGTTGCGGCATGTAGTTGTAGCAGCAACATCATCATCGTCAGGCACATAACCAGGTATCGCATATGGTACAAGTCGTAAGTCGTGGTGTGTAAGGGTTTTCAGGGCCGAAAGGTAGTTATTTATGCTTTTTCAGCCATCCTTTTTGTTCCAGCCACTTTTGCAGCAGATCCATCCATTTTACGTCGCTGGTTTTGTTGTTCATACCAAAACCGTGACCGCCTTTTTCGTACAGGTACATTTCAACCGGTACATTGTGAATACGCAGGGCATCGGCAAAAAGGATGCTGTTCTGCACTTTCACACCGCCGTCGTCTTTGGCATGTACAATGAAAGTGGCGGGGGTATTGTCGCTTACCTGCAGTTCATTGGAGTATTCCCGTACTTTTTCAGGATCAGGTTTTTCACCCAGCAGGTTGGTGCGGGAGCCCATGTGTGTAAGGCTATCGCTGAAACTGATAACGGGATACAATAATATTAACAGGTCTGGGCGCAGATCGGCACTTGCAGGAACATCAATATAGTGTTGTACAAAATGCGTAGCGGCCGTGGAAGCAAGATGACCGCCGGCAGAAAATCCCATGATACCAATTTTCCGGGGATCAATATGCCATTCGGCTGCACGTGTGCGCACTACATTGATAGCCTGCTGCGCATCCTGTATAGGGCCTATTTCCTTGTTCAGCATTGTCAGGTCGCTGGGCAAACGATATTTCAGTACAAAAGCTGTGATGCCCCATTCGGCCAGCTTCTGTGCCACGTCTGAACCTTCATGACTGGCAGCCAGTATCCGGTAGCCACCGCCCGGACAAATAATAACAGCGGCACCTGATGCTTTGTCTGGTGCAGGCAGATATACAGTTAATGTAGGATGACTTACTTTACTGATCCGTACAATACCGTTGGAATCGGTGGCGCTGGATTCTTCATCGGGTCCGGGTTTTGAATTGGGAATACTATCCTTGTATAAAGGGAAAACAGTTTGTGCAATACCTGTCATGCAAAACGAATAGAGAATAACTGCGAGAAATAACTTTTTCATCAGAGCGGCAATTCAATTCAAATCTAATATTTTTCAGCGAAAAATTGCAGCGATTATAGCCCTTAGACGGTAATACGGCTTGTATACTTGCTACGAATTAGTTAATCTTGCCAACAATTAAAAATAACCTGGTATGCGAATCGGCATTGAAGTGCAACGGATTTTCCGGCCCAAAAAACATGGTATGGAGGTTGTAGCGTTGGAATTGATACGTCAGTTGCAGCAACTGGATATCAGCAATGAATATGTACTATTTGCCAAAGATGATGTGGACAGGCAGTGCGTGCGTGAAACGGACAATTTTAAAATCCAAACCCTGTCGTCTTATACCTATGCCGACTGGGAGCAGATGAAATTACCGGCAGCTGTTAAAAAACAGAAACTTGATTTTCTGCATTGCACCTGTAATACGGCACCTGTTTTACCAGGTCTTTCTTTATTACTGACGCTGCACGATATTATATATCTTGAAAAAGTAGATTTTAAAGGAACGGCATACCAGAATTTTGGCAACCTGTACCGCCGTTTTGTGGTACCCCGGGTAGTAAAAAAAAGCAAGCTGGTACTTACTGTATCACATTTTGAGCGTAACACTATACTGGAACGGTTGCAGTTGCCCCCGGAAAAAGTAGAGGTGGTGTACAATGCAGTAAATCCCCGGTTCAACAACCAGGTAACTGCCGAAGCACTGGCAGGGTTCCGCCAGCGGTTTCAGCTTCCGGAAAAATTCATTCTTTTTCTGGGCAATACTGCTCCCAAGAAAAATACACCGAATGTCATCCGCGCTTTTGCAGAATATAGTATGAATACCAGCAACGCCATTCCGATAGTGTTGCTGGATTATGATAAAATGCTGGTGGAAAAATTCCTGACAGAACTGGGTCATCCGGAACTACTACAACGATTTATTTTCCCGGGTTATGTGCCGCCTGATCAGATGCCTTTTATGTACAATGCAGCTACACTGTTCCTGTATCCTTCATTACGGGAAAGTTTTGGCTTACCTATCCTGGAAGCAATGGGATGTGGTACACCTGTCATTACTTCCAATACATCCTCCATGCCTGAAGTGGCGGGTGATGCGGCATTGCTGGTAGATCCTTTCCAATACAAAGAAATTGCGGCGGCCATGACCACCATGCTGAGTAATGATGCGTTGCTGGCATCGTACAAAGAAAAAGGCTTGCAACGCGCACGTATGTTCACCTGGGAAGCTTCTGCAAGACAGTTGTTGTCTGTTTATGGCAGAATGTAGTAGGTTAAGTTGCCTGGTGCTGGTTTCCGGTTCTCCCGCCAGCCTCTTATTCAAGACAGAGTTGCCAGCGGCAAAGAATCATCCGGTATCGTATATCTCTTATCCCGTGTGTTCGTAAACAAAAAATCCCCACCAACAACCGGCAGGGACTTTTCTTATTTTATCTGACAATTCACAAACTTAGATCACCAGCATGGCATCACCGTAGCTGAAGAAACGGTATTTGTCCTTAATGGCTTTTTTGTAAGCTTCCATAGCCAGGTCGTAACCGGCGAAAGCGCACACCATGATCAGCAGGCTGGTTTTAGGCAGGTGCAGGTTGGTAACCAGTGCATCTGCAATGTTGAAATGATAGGGCGGATGAATAAAAATATTGGTCCAGCCTTCAGAAGGTTTCAGCAGTTTTTCTGCTGTGTATGATGATTCAATAGCACGCATGGTGGTAGTACCTACAGAGCAGATGCGGTGACCACCCTGGATGGCTTTATTTACCACTTTACAGGCATTTTCTTCTATACGGTAGTATTCTGCATCCATTTTGTGTTTGCTCAGATCTTCTACCTCAATAGGGCGGAAGGTGCCGAGACCGGTGTGCAGGGTAACTTCTGCAAAACGGATACCTTTAATTTCAAGACGTTTGATCAGTTCAATGCTGAAGTGCAAACCAGCAGTAGGGGCTGCAACAGCACCTTCATGCTTAGCGTATACAGTCTGGTATCTTTCTTTATCTTCTGCTTCAGGTTTACGCTTAATGTATTTGGGCAGGGGCGTTTCACCCAGAAATTCCAGCATCTGGCGAAACTCGTCATCAGTGCCATCCCACAGAAAGCGGATGGTACGACCGCGGGAAGTGGTGTTGTCAATTACTTCAGCCACCAGTTCGTCGTTTTCACCAAAATACAGTTTATTACCTACGCGGATCTTACGGGCTGGGTCTACAATCACATCCCACAGGCGGTTGGGCTTGTTCAGTTCGCGCAACAGGAAAACCTCAATCTTAGCACCTGTTTTTTCCTTGCGGCCATACATACGTGCAGGGAATACCTTGGTATTGTTAACCAGGAAAACGTCTTTATCATCAAAGTACTCCATGATATCGCGGAAATGCCTGTTCTCAATCTGGCCGGTTTTGCGATGAACCACCATCAGGCGGGCATCTTCACGTTTTTTTGCAGGGTGTTGGGCTATAAGATTAAGCGGTAAATCGAACCTGAACTGTGAGAGTTTCATGTAATGTATAGGTTTTATAATCAAACCCATGATACCAACAAGGCAGTAAGATACAACGTAGGGTACAGCAGGGGTAGCAGTACAAACGAGGTCTTACGGCACCAGGTTTGATAACATATTCGGGCTATTTTTCAAGCGGGCAAAGGTAGTATTAAAAAAGGGAATTAAAAAATAAAATCCGGGACCTCCGGAACAGGGGTGAATTGACCCGGAAACTTTCTTCGGAAAATTTTACAGAAACTATGCGACAAATATTTTATGATATCGGTCGTTTTTATCATCTTAACGGTAATGAACGTTCAGATTCCCGTTATAGCTTAGTTATCAATTCTTTTGCTTAAAAATCCCCAGGTTGGAATATGAGAAAATTATACTGGTATGTTGCAGCCCTTTTATTACTGACTACCTCTGCATTGGCACAGCCCAAAAAGGGAAAAAGGCCGGCAACTGCTCCAAAAGCTTTGCCTACCGTACCGGCACCTGTTAAAAAGTATCCCAGTTTGCTGTGGGAAATTACCGGCAAAGGCCTGACAAAGCCATCTTACCTGTTTGGCACCATGCATGTGAGCGATAAGATGGTGTTTCACCTGGGCGATTCATTTTACAATGCCATCAAAAACGCGGATGTGGTAGCGCTGGAAACCAATCCTGAAACATGGCAGGATGATTACAGTAATTCCGTTTTTTTCAGGGGTAAAAATAACCGCAGGGACCTGATGGCATACGCTTCGCAGAACGAACGTCCGCATGATAACCTGCGTATCACTTCTTTTTCCATTGATACATACGAGGAGATTATAAAAGCAGCCCTTGCCATGGAGCCTTCTATGATCAATGGTATGCTGTATCGCACCTATGGAACCCGTATGGACGATTTTGAAGAAGATACTTTCCTGGATATGTATATTTTTCAGACAGGGAAAAAACTGGGTAAAAGGCTGAGCGGTGTAGAGAACTTCCAGGCCAGCGAAAAACTGGTATTGGAAGCCTATCGTGATATGATGAAAGATAAGAACAAACGAAAGAAAAGTTATGATTATGAAAGCTCAATGACCAATCCGAAAAAGCTGGAAGACGCTTATCGTAAAGGTGATCTTGACTTATTGGATTCTCTCGAAAATCTTTCTGTTACTTCTGATGCATTCCAGGAAAAATTCCTGTACAAACGCAATGAGATACAGGCTGCATCCATTGATTCCATTATAAAAAGATCAAGCCTTTTTGTGGGCGTTGGTGCGGCGCATCTGCCCGGTAAAAGAGGTGTGATTGAAATGCTGCGGCAAATGGGATATACTTTACGCCCGGTATCATTGGATGAAAGAAACGGAGTGCAGAAAGATGCTATTGATAAAATTAAGTTCACCAATACTTTTGTTTCCCAAACCTCAGATGATGGAATGTATAAAGTATCGGTGCCCGGTAAAAAATTCTATCGTTTTACTGATTGGAATGGTCTTGATGTAGTACAATATGCTGACCTGGTAAATGGTGCGTATTACCTGGTAACACGCATTAAAACCAACAGCCTGACCTGGGGACATACTGCAGATGCGGTATATCGAAAAATAGACAGCCTGCTGTATGAGAATGTACCGGGTAAAATACTGAAGAAAACGCCTGTTACTAAAAATGGCTATAAAGGATTAGATATTACCAACAAAACCCGTCGTGGTGATATACAGCGGTACCAGGTCTTTATAACACCGTTTGAGGTGATCATTTTCAAAATGAGCGGCAATGGTGAATTTGTAACTAACAGCGACGATGCGCAACAGTTCTTTACTTCAGTACAATTAAAGGAATATGGTTCAGAGAACTGGCAGAACTGGCAGCCGGCCACAGGTGGATTCAGTATTACAATGCCGCATACTCCTTCTTTGTTGCGTGACAATAGTTTTGGTACAGACAGGTTAGAATATGCAGCCTGGGATCCCAGAGATGGCAACAATTACCTGTTGATGAGTATGAGCCTGCACAATTACAACTTCCTGGAAGAAGATACTTTTGAGCTGAACCTGATGCAGGAAAGCTATGCATATTCTGCATTTATAGATAAGCAATCATCACGAAGATTTATAAAAGTGAGTGGTTATCCTGGTCTGGAAAGTACATTTAAACACAAGGATGGCAGCTATAGTACTGTGAGGTTCATTATCCGCGGACCTTTGTATTATGCAGCCATTGCCCATTATAAAAATGATAATGCCAATGTCCGCCGTTTCCTGGAATCATTCACCATCACGCCATTTGTATATCCCGAAGCTGCGCAGCGCACAGATACTACTATGCGGCTAACAGTAACATCGCCGGTATATGATAACAAAAAGGGCAGTCTGACAGGTATAGAAGACCTGTTGCGTATTTCAATGACAGATATGGAAGACTGGGGCGGAGACGACAACAACGCATTTGATGGAAAATTCAAAGCAAAATTGATTGGTAACGATACTATCGGGGAAAAGATCTATGTGACGATGTATCGTACACCACCTTACTATTATCAGCTGGATAGTGCAGAAGTATTGAGGGATGCAGAAAAAATAGATAGTGATTTTGTGTACAAGGTAAATAAGCGTTATACGCTGCCCAACGGCATTGAATGCAGGGAAATGCAATTGACCGATACCGGTAGCAGCAAAACAATCTTAGCGAAGTATTTTTACAAAAATGGTAATTCGCTCAGCATTAGTACGCTTACCGATACATTAAGCGCAAGAAGTCCTTTCCTGGAGAAGTTCTTCAGTACCTGTATACCTTCTGATACTTTAAATGGTCCATCACCTTTTACACGCAAAGCCCAACAGTTTGTACAGGAACTTTTCAGCAAAGACAGTGTTATATCCCGCAGGGCATACAAATATCTGGGCATGTTCTCATTTGATTCGCTGGATGTGCCACTGGTAAAAAAGGTGATAGATTCGCTGAACTGGAACATGCGCGATTACCTGGAAACAAAGAAGTTTTTTATCACCACTCTTGGGTCGCTTAATGATGCTTCAGTGACACCTTATCTGCAACAGCTATACTGGAAAATAAAAGATACGTCAGATTTCCAGAACGCTATTCTCTCTGCATTGCTGGCACAGAAAACAAAGGCATCATTTATCGCTTTTAAAGATCTTGTATTACAGGATCCGCCGATACTGGAAGAAAGTGGAAATAGTTACAGCCATTACAACAGGGCCGGTCGCCCCCGTATGTATGGTTCAGCCAGAGCAATCGTTAAAAGTGTTCGTATTCAGAATCTGAACAATTATGAATACTATTCTTCTCCCTCCGATGAGGGATGGGAGGGGCTGTATGATTCGCTGGCGCTTACCAAAAACATTTTTCCCGATATTCTGCAATTGCTGAATGTGGATGATTATAAGAATAGCATGATCAACCTGCTGCAAACGATGGTAGATAGCAATTACCTGCAGGCAAAAGATTATGAAATGTATTTCAGCAAAATATATCTTGATGCCAAACACCTGCTGAAAAAGCAACGTGTGGCGGAAGATAAAAGCCGTATTGCAAAAGCGGGCAAGAAAGAAGATAATGACGATGAGTATGGAAATGCAGGCAGGTACGATGCTGCTGATGATGGCGGCAATAGCAGGCTGGATAAATATGCCATTCTTTTATTGCCTTTCAGGGAAAAGAACCCGGGAGTACAGAACTTCTTTGAGCAGTTAATGCAAACACAGGATGAACGCCTTTTGTACAATACAAGCATTCTTTTAATGCGCAACAATATCCCGGTGCCTGATTCTATACTGGTAAAATATGCTAAGAAAGAAAGTTATCGCAGTGAGCTGTATGCAGTGCTGAAAGAAATGAAAAAGCTGAACAAATTTCCGGCTGCATGGAAAAGTCAGCCGGAGATCGTAAGAAGCATGCTTAGCAATTCAATGCGTAGTTACGATAAACTGGATACCGTTATTTTCCTGGATAAACTGCCGGTAACCTATAAAAACAAAAAAGGGTATGTGTATTTCTTCAAATACAAACAGATGCGCGATGACAATACCTGGCAGGTAGCAACCATAGGCATGCAGCCGGAAAATATCAATGAAACAGATCTTGATGATGACGAGTTTACCTTTACAGAGAGAGAGCTCAAACTGGAATCCGGCAAACCGGTAAAAGAACAGTTGCAGAAAATGCTGAAAGAGATGTTATACTCAAAACGTCCCAGTGCTGCTGAATTTTATGACGCGCGTTCACTGGCGATGTATAAAAACTATTTATCGGAAATGGTGAAGAATAAGCGTTACCAGGATTAGGTTGTACGTTATGTGTTTTAAGTTATAGGTAAGTGTCTGAGGTTTATGATTTTTTTTTTCGCGGTTACATCAAAAACAGTTTACCTGGTCAGGAGTGACCTATAACTTACAACCCTTTAGGTACCGATGCAATCAACTGCTGCGTATATGCTTTCTGGGGATGGTAGAATACCTGGTCGGCATTACCGGTTTCTTCAATTTTCCCTTTATTCATCACCATAATGCGGTTGCTGATATAGCGTACTACAGAAAGATCGTGTGAAATAAAGATGATGGTGAAGCCAAATTCCTTTTTCAGATCGTTCAATAAATTAAGCACCTGGGCCTGCACGCTTACATCCAGTGCAGAAACAGATTCATCACATACTACAAAAGAAGGATTGAGTGCCAGTGTGCGGGCAATAACGATGCGTTGCCGCTGACCCCCTGAAAATTCGTGTGGGTAACGATAAAAATGATCAGCCTGCAGGTTCACTTTCTCCAGCAGTTCTATCACACGGTCTTTGCGTTGCTGAGCGTCGGGTATCAGGCCATGTACTTTCAAAGGTTCTGCAATAGCGCTGCCAATGGTAAGTCGTGGGTTCAGTGAAGAATAGGGGTCCTGGAATACGATCTGTATATCCTTTCTCAGCGCTTTCAGGGCATTGCCAGTAGTGGCGGTGAGGTCTGTGTGATTGTAGTAGATCTTACCGTCGGTCGGTTCAATTAACCGGAGCAGGGTTCGGCCGAGTGTAGTTTTGCCACAACCGGATTCTCCTACCAGGCCCAGCGTTTCACCTTTGTATACTTCAAAACTCACATCGTCTACAGCTTTGGTAAAACCGGTAGTTTTTCCCAACCATGTTTTACTGGCAGGGAACCACACTTTCACACCTTCAGCCTTTATCAATACTTCTTTGGCTTGTGCCTTGTCTTTTGTGTGTCTTTGATCTTCATTTTTCGTATTGCTTGTTTCTGATTGCGGACTTTCCGACTTCCGGCTTCTAACCTCAGTCTTTCTGCCTTCCAGGAAATCACTTACCACCGGCAATCTTTCACCTTTCTGATGCAATATAGGTCTGCATGCCAGCAAGCCTTTGGTATAAGGATGTTGCGGATCTTTAAACAATTGCGCTACGCTGCCTTCTTCCACAATAGCGCCTTTGTACATGACAATAGCACGATCTGCTATTTCAGCTACTACGCTCAGATCGTGTGTAATAAAAATAACACCCATTTGTTCTGTCTGCTGGAGTGATTTCACCAGTTGCAGAATGGTTTTCTGTACTGTCACATCCAGTGCGGTAGTGGGTTCATCACAAATAAGCAAGGCAGGATTACAACTCATGGCCATGGCAATCATGACACGTTGTTTCTGGCCGCCGCTGAGCTGGTGCGGATAACGATGAAAAAGCTGTTCAGGATTGGGCAGTTTTACTTTCCGGAACAGTTCGATGGTTTTTTCCGTAGCTGTTTTTTTGCTCATGGGTTTGTGCAGGCGGATCGCTTCCATCACCTGGTTGCCACAGGTAAAAACAGGATTGAGCGAGGTCATGGGTTCCTGGAAGATCATTGCGATCTGGTTACCCCGGATGCGACGCATTTGTTGGGGCGATTGTGTAAGCAGGTTAACCGGAGTTTTGCCATCGGGACAAAACAGTATTTCGCCCTGAACATACCGGGCGGGCGGGGCAGGCAGTAGCTGCAGGATGGACAATGAGGTAACAGATTTACCGGAACCGGATTCGCCCACAATCGCAACAATTTCACCACGCTTTATCTCCAGTGAAATATTACTAATAGCAGTGGTATGACCGATATCGGTTACAAAATCGACCTGCAGGTTGTTGATATGTAGTAAGGGTGATGACATAATGCAAAAACAATATATAGCCTATGCTGCTGTAATTTATTGTAATAAATGATAATAAGGGTAAATAAGCTGTGTTTTGCATAATACGATACAGAACAATTTGAGCAGTCAGGTGTTGAATGCTTCAGAAAAAGAAAAACTATGGAGCAATTAAAGGGAAAAGTTGCACTGGTAACAGGAGGCAATAAAGGTATTGGAAAAGCCATTGCACTGGCATTGGCTGCAGAAGGTGTGCATGTAGCTATCACTGGTCGTAATGAGCAGGATCTGCAAGCCGTAAAACAATTGATTGAGAAAGCTGGTGTAAAGGCTGCGTATGCAGTGGCAGATATCAATAAAATTGACCAGGTGAATGAAGCTGTTGCTGTTGCGGTGAAAGAACTGGGAGCCATTGATATCCTGGTAAACAATGCCGGCATCGCTGCTTTTGGTACTCTTACGGAGATGCCGGTACAGGAGTGGGAAGCTATGATCCAGACCAATGTATTGGGTGTGTATTATGCCTGCCGGGCAGTGGTTCCGTCTATGATAGAACGCAATACCGGTGACATCATTAATATTGCTTCTACTGCCGGACTTCGCGGTAATGCAGGCACCAGTGCCTACAGCGCTTCAAAATTTGCGGTACTGGGTCTTACGGAATCCTTAACTATGGAAGTACGCAAACATAATATCAGGGTAACTGCACTAACGCCCAGCACTGTGGCTACAGATATGGCTTTGCAGTTGAAACTGACTGATGGCAATCCGGAGAAAGTGATGCAGCCCGAAGATGTAGCGGAGCTGGTGGTTGCCCAGTTAAAACTGAACCGCCGGACCTTTATCAAATCATCTTCTATCTGGAGTACCAATCCATAACCGGTACCGGATAGCTTATTGTATTGTAACGGATGTTGTGAAAGCAGCATCCGTTTTTTGCTTTCAGGGTTAGAACAGGCATCCGCTTACTCTCCGTTTTCATTGCTCAGACAAGTTACAGACCGGTCGCATATGTAAATCTATCGCCAAAGCGTTGAAGATATCCCCGCCATAGTGAGTCCAAAGGGATAGTAATGCGTTTCTTCAGTAACGGGACCAGTCCGGTGCTGCACACTCAGGTTATCAAAGAACTTCCGTCTCTGCTTTGCAGAGCCGGACAGGCATCCTTACCTTCCGTTTCATTGAAGATACCGGTCAGAGAAGGGATGCATATAAAAAACGTGAGTCCACTTTGCAAGACTCGCGCTAGTTGGACTTTTTAGTTATCGATATCGTATTGTTCTAAATATTTCAAGCATTGAAATATGGTTACCAGAGTCAAGGTTTACACCATAAATGCTAAAACTTTTCCCGTCTTTTAATTTTGGGACATATAATCCTGTAATACCATTACCGATTCTTTTTGGCTGAACAACTTTAACAATAATACCATTAATAGTATCATACATGAAGTAATTTTTGTTAAATATTTTTTGCCCTTCATCTTCTTCCGGATATTCTGAAAACACTACTTCATCCATAGATGGCTCTCTGCCTGATTGTTTGATTATTTTATTCTTGTCATTTAAATTTAAAACATGCGGACTTATTTCATAAAGGTTATAAATAATCTTTCCTGAACCATACTCAATATGGAACGTGTCTTTATTATTTATGAGGTATGCTACATAACTATCTACTCCTTTCCCCTTCACAAATATCATACTAGCAGGAGCACTTAGTACAAGACTTCCAATAGTATGCTGAATTTTTTTTTCTTTTTTAATATCATTACAAGATGAAAGAACTAAACATGTTGCCAAAACGAAAAATAGTTTTTTCATAAAATGATATTATTGAGTATTTTTAATAAAGGTTTTCATCTCTTTTCGACTATCTTCTTTTGTTCCTATCAGGTTGTTATATGTACCACTATTGAAACCGCCTATCCATTCCCATAGCTGTCTTTTTTGACCTGAACTTGTCTTTATGTTATTATTCTGATGATTATAATCGGTAGATTTTGCCATGATAGTACCTGGGGAATGCCCTAATCCTAAAATATGCCCAAGTTCATGAGTCGCAACTGTATTAATATACAAAGCAGAGTACATTTTTTCAACAGTTCCTACATCTCCGTTACTTAACCCGACGGGATCCATAAACCCTTCAGACGTATTTTGGGCAGGAATATTATCAACCATAGTTAGTATAAAATCAGTACTTTTAGCCTTGTCTACATCTTTTACTATTGTGAGATTTAGTTGAACATCAACGTTGGTAATTATGTCTTTTCCATTAACATCCTTAGAATAAATGGTACCAGTAAAAGCATCATGTACCATTTGTTGAAGTTGCTGTTTATGAGCCTCTCCATAATTTCCACTGGGATCAACAATTGTTAAGTTAATCGTTGCGGTAGCATTGACTGTGGCAGAACCATCTTTATTTTTAATCCTATTAACCCGAACATCTATGTCATCAGGACTCATGCCATCCGGATCAATAAATCTCATTGGGTTATTAAAAGCATAATTATAAGGTGACGAACGTCGCATTGAATCAGCCAAAGGATCTACATGATTCCACCTCCCAATCTGCGCATCATACATCCTGACACCGTAGTCATACCATTCCAGTCCGCTACCATCACTAAACTCCTTATCCTGTTTTTCCATGCCGTTGTACAGGTATTTGTTTTCCAGTTTACCGATGGCTTTGGAAGATATGCCCGCCATGGTGAGTCCAAAGGGATAGTAATGCGTTTCCTCGGTAACAGGGCCAGTCCGGTGCTGCACACTTAGGTTATCAAAGAACATCCGTCTCTGCAAAGCAGAGCCGGACAGGCATCCTTACGCTCCGTTTCATTGGTGATACCGGTCAGAGACCGGGTGCATATAAAAAGGCACGGGTGCCTTGAAGGAACACCCGCGCCAGTTGAACAAATTTGAATGACAGTTGCTCGCGCCAATTAAGGAAATAACTTTTAATTTTCACTCCTTTTTGTTCGACAAGCTTTTTAAAACAACTATCCAATTTATTCCAGTTATTTTTTATATAACTCAACACTTCAGGCTGCAAAGGATTTTCATAACGGCTCGAAGCACCTTTTACAATAGTAGTAAAACCATTGGGAGATAACATATAAATTTTTTTCCTCGTTTTCATATCAAAACCAACACCAGATAGAAACTGAATATTATTTCTTGTCATGCTGGGCAATATCGGACGATGCTCATGTTGATCAATAAAATCAAAATTCATTTCCAAGGTATCGCCTCTAAATGCAAAATTGTTAAACTTTAATGGTAACTCACCAAAACTTATTGATTCAGTCGTGTCTCGCTTTGAGAGGTAACGTTCATCGCAATGCCATGTATAAACATACCAACATGCACTATCATATAAATCCTGCATGTGCAAACTGTCAATTATAGAGGGGTATACGTAACATTTGTCATTACTGATCTCAACCACTTTAGGTCTAATTTTCTGTTGATTTGAGTTACAACTAAACAGAATCAGAATTGCTATTAAATAGTAGTGTCTCATTATCTTGGTCTTGGAATTACGATTGTTTGATTAGGACTTGAGTTATATAAATAAACATTTTTAGCATCCACCATTATAGATCTAACCATTCGCCCAGTAGGAGATCCTGCTTGCTCAAATCTTCTCTGATGCTCCGCACGATCACCAGGAGATGGTCTTCCACCTGTTATCGATATCACATCTGATAATGGACCTTTGTCCACTTGAATAGACATATTCGTTGCTGTTGGATGCAAGTGAATTGAATTTTTTACTCCTGATTCGTACCCTGCATCCTGAACAGAGCCGGTCATTGAATTTGCAGATTGAGCAGGATTATTTCCTACAGTAACAACTCCCTCTCTCTCTACAGTGTTTCCAGTAGCTTCCGCTTTAAGGGAATTTTTATTTACTTCATTTCCGTTTACCAATACCCTGTCCGCGTCAATTAGGTTAGTGCCCCTACTGTAGTCGCTTGGAACTTGTCCTTATTATCGACATAAAACTTGGAGGCTGATTTCGTATCATAAGTATAGCCATAATCTTTCAAGCTTTCAATCGTTGCATTGCCACTCTTTACAGCAGCATCAAATGCTTTTTGCTTATCCCCATGAACAACTACCGGTGTTATTGTTTTACTTCCATCTTTAATCCTATGCACCTCCTTACCTCCATAATCATAATAGACATGGTCATCTGGAGCCATCCCATCCGGATCAATAAACCTTATTGGGTTATCAAACGCGTAATTGTGAGGGGAGTGTCTACGCATTTTGTCAGCTAGTGGATCAATATGATTCCACCTACCAATCTGCGCATCATACATCCTGGCACCATAATCATACAACTCCAGCCCACTACCATCACTGAACTCTTTATCCTGCTTTTCCTTACCGTTGTACAGGTATTTGTTTTCCAGTTTACCGATGGCTTTACTGGATATTCCCGCCATGGTCAGCCCGAAGGGATAATAATGCGTTTCCTCGGTAACAGGGCCAGTCCGGTGTTGTACACTCAGGTTATCAATGAACATCCATCTTTGCAAAGCAGAGAACGCATATAAAAAGCGGGAGCTTCGCAAAACTCGCGCTAGTTGAAGGCCTTGAAGGAGCGCCCTCGACAGTTGAAAAGATTTTAATATTTAGCTATTTATTACTTCTTCATCTAATCGGCCTGCTATAATTGCTTTTTCTAAGTGAGCAACTGTAAACGGGATCACTTTCCTGTCTGGTAAAAACATTAGAGGTTCTTCATTGAAGTATTTGGCAAAGTTGAATCCCGATATATTTATTTGATACTTTTTACTTAGCTCTTTTATTAAATCATATGCATCCTCTCCTGTGATACCTAAATCATCTTCAATCAATGTCTGTCTTGTGATTGGGATGTCATGTTTTCCAGACTTATCACTTATAAAAGAAACTAATTCAGCAAACTGGGTTTCTGTTTTTACATTACGATTTTTCTCCATTTCTACTTTATTAATTATTAAAATACTCTGTTAAAATCCTATTGAATAGCCTCTTATTAAATCCTCTTTTGTTACAGTTTTCCCATCTTTTAAATCCGTTGGAGCAGATTCAATTGTTTTGTTCATTATCTGGATATCAGCATTTATTGCCTCATATATTGTATACCAAAGAGCTAATCTTCCTAATACTTTCGCACCCCATCGACCATAATAACGTGCTCTTGAAGTTGTACCAAATCGTTTACCGGCTCTTATGTGGGTATATCTTTGCATGGTCTTACCTGTTATCTTATCTCTAAATTCTCCTTTGATTATCTTACCTAATGATTCTGAAAGAGGAGAAAAATATTTTGATGCATCACCGACAATGGCATAACCAAACATTTTCTTTGGCCATGGTATTGATAGTAAGCCACCTCCCCATATCGTCCCTCTGGTCCACCATGAATCTAAAACTTTTTTTGTTGCAGTAACAATAACTTCAGGCAATGTTTTTCTTGCAGTATCCAATCCAAAAGGATCAATAAAATTGATCGGATTGTTTAGAACATAGGCATAAGGGCTCATATTGTAGTGTATCGCAGAGTTTTCAGGAGAAAGTCCTTTCGTAGTGTATGCTGTTTCCCTGGTATCCTCTCCATCTAATGACATAAATTTTTGCCTTAATTGTTTTGCTAACCAACCGGCATCTCCTGATTCTGCTTCATCCCAGTACTCTTGTTCCATCAAAGGGTCTGGTGTATGCCATCTGCCAATCTGCGCATCATACATCCTGGCGCCATAGTCATACCATTTCAGCCCACTACCATCACTGAACTCCTTATCCTGCTTTTCCTTACCGTTGTACAGGTATTTGTTCTCCAGTTTACCGATGGCTTTACTGGATATTCCCGCCATGGTGAGCCCAAAGGGATAATAATGTGTTTCCTCGGTAACAGTGGGGGCTTTACTGTTTTTTATTACAATTATTTTATAAAATTCTCTTTCTTATAGCCCTCTAATATTTTTTTAATTTTACTTTCTGATGATAAAGTTGAATATAAATAATATTCAGATTGTTGTACATGGCCATTCTTAAATTCAGTAATAACAACGTCATCATAATTAAACCCTTTGCCGAACCGGGACAAATAATTTCTTAAGTCTGTTTGAAGGCTAAGATTATCTTCCTTAAATCCTCCCCTTTTCTGCCACTCTTCATTAAAGAAGTCATAAAACTCAACATAAATAGCATTAGTAGAATCTCTGTAAAGAATAAAAGTTCTTAATAAGATTTTTGAACCCGACTCATTAGCTTCAATAATATATAAATCCCTTTTTTTATTACCTGCTTTTGCAAATACAGTTTTCAAAAACTTATATCTTACTGATCCACTATTGACATCGCCAACATCGTTAATACCCCAGTACATCTTAGTAGACAAAACTCTGTTTTTATAAATATCTTTTTGCAGACTATCTGTAGTCATTTTTATTTGCCTATTCAAAGATTCTAAAGTGGATTTATTCCAATTGATAAAAACAGAATCAAGTATCGGCTGTGAATAAGTTCGCACTTGATTATTTACTGTACAAGACAGAAAAATAAAATATAGAATTGATATGAGCTTAAGCATAAATATTTTTTAGTAAGGAAGTTGCCGATTAATAACTTTATTTTCGGTTCGGATTTTATTTTCGGTTTCTCTTGCTTTTATTTCACTATTCGTCAATACACCTTTTTGTTTACTATCTGGATCTGTTTTTGTCACGTCAACTTTTTTGTCATTTTTTCCGTTTTTCATATCCTGCGCATGCTTTAACTCATGGCCTAAAAAAACATAAGCTGGCGCTCCTTTTGTTCCATCTATATTGATTACCGGAAGGGTCTTATCACTCCCATCATTTCGCTGATTTGGGTTATATGCAATCGTAGAACTGGTACCCGTCCCATCCACTGCATAATCAACATCTTCTGGTGTTGTACGATGTTGGCCGTCCGGCGACTCGTAAATCAAAATTTCCTTGGATGATTTAATTAAGTCGTTTACTAAAGCGGTACCCGTATTTTTATCTATGGTCGCTCCATTTTTATCTGTTTGCGCAATACCAGTGAACTCAACCTTTTCTCCTTTTGGAACATCATTTGCTGCAACCACCTTCCCGTTATCAAGTAATACTAAAGCAGTAGATGATAGTTTTTGTAAATCATTAAATGCTTGCCTTCTAAAAGATTCTCCTCCTGAAATAATAATATCAGTAGGCCCCATTCCATCCGGATCTATAAAACGCAGTGGATTATTGAACGCGTAATTGTAAGGGGAGTGTCTACGCATTTTGTCAGCTAGTGGATCAATATGATTCCACCTACCAATCTGTGCATCATACATCCTGGCACCATAATCATACCATTCCAGCCCACTACCATCACTAAACTCCTTATCCTGTTTCTCTTTACTGTTATAGAGATATTTATTCTCCAGTTTACCGATGGCTTTACTGGATGTTCCCGCCATGGTGAGCCCAAACGGATAATAATGCGTTTCCTCGGTAACGGGGCCAGTCCGGTGCAGCACACTCAGGTTATCAAAGAATATCCGTCACTGTATTACAGAGACATCATTCCACCTACTCCGCCGTCAAATTAAATTGATCTTTTATTAGCTGCTCAATCAGTACAATATTCTTCGCTTGCCAAAACTCTTTCTGGTGAAAAGCCGGATCAGCATAAGAATATATCCGATAACTGGTCGGCGTACCAATTTCAACTACAGTGGAATAGCTATCGGTACCCATAGAATAATTAGGTAACGAATTATAGTCCGGAAGCGTAAATATCTTCAACGCGAGAAGACTGTCCGAGAACTTTTGGAAACCCATTTTCGGCACCATATCTTTCTCATTCTTTGATATTGAAACTAATGTATCGGTTACGGGATCATAGTTAAATGTATAGTTCCACAGAGCAGCATGCCAACTGCTATCCTTCCGCGACAGGATCAACAGCCAATCACCCTTCTCTTTAAACCAAACACGTATCTGCTGCCCCGGATACCCATTTTGCAAAGATCCGAGCCCCATTAGAGCTAATTGCTTCTGACTCATTTTCTGGTAATCGGCAGAACTGTAGTAAGCGGGAATGTCACGCGTAATACTGTCTTTTGTAACATCAGCTTTCTTCCCGTCCTGCTTCACATCATTACATGAAAACAGCATTATAGCCAGAGATACCAAAGCGATTGAAAACGTTTTAGTGAGCTTTTTTTTCATATTGTTACTTTAAATATCGAATATCAAACATGTCATAGAGCCTTTTATTCACTGCAGGCCCGGCATCACCAATTTTCTGACCTTCGGGTCCCTTAAATTTAAGATTGTCTGGTAACCGTTTAATCCCAATGGTATCTGGCACTTCCCGGAGGTATAGGTGGTTCTGTATCGTAAGGTTTAAGATCATCATTTGTTTTAATCCCATTTAATCCGGGAACGTTGGGTGTAAACTTATCAGTTTGGGGATTGCATGATGCTATCAGGCTTGAAGCACTTTCCTCAGCACGATAGGCCTCCAATTTCCCTAATGGCGTAACAAGATAGTAATCTATCTCATCGATATTTGTCATTATATACTCATCCCCCCTTGCGCAATGGTCCTTTTACTTGGTACTTCCTGATTTGCATTCCCCTCTGCGAATGTATGGGAAAGTATAAATCCAACTACTTCAACGGCTCCATTTGGAACCTTATGCTTTGGACCAGTTGGACCCGGGGAGCTCATAAATGCCTCCCTTTTACCATCAAACCTAACGCCCTCGGTAAATGAATAGTATGTCTTCTTCCCGACCGTATATTTATATATCAACGATGAATATTCTGCCTGGCCGTAACTATCATTTGTCCTTTTGTAATATAGCTGTGCCCATGCAATTGCCGCGGCATCTGCCCATTTGTATCGCTTCACGGGATCAACAGTAGCCATTCCATCCGGGTCCAAAATCTAGCAGGATTATCGAATCCATAAACATAAGGTGACCATCTTCTCATTTTCTCACACATTGGGTCTATGACGTGCCATTACGTGTGATGAAAATACTCCCATCGCCATAGTAAAGATGATATAGCATGAGACTGGCAGTAAAATCTGTGTTGGTATCAGTTTAATGTCTGTACCAAAAGATCGAATCCATCTTACTTAATTGCTACTGTCACTTTTGGACATCTGTATGCTAATAACATACTGCGCTATATCAGGGGCTTTTTTTAAAGTACTATCAGGGCTAACGAAGAATATCTGAAATTTACAGAATCGTTTGAAAGATATCTGTCCCAATTAACAGTATTGGCTTTTTGCGACGATGCAGGCAAATAAAATATGTATATGATAAATACCAAAATTGTTTAATAGCTTAAATAAATACCAATACATACGCCCCACAATCAGTCCATTGGTAAAATAAAGCGAGTACCCAATTATATGCAATTGCTCTAATTCCAATACTGACGAAACTATTTCCTATACAGCCGATTCTTATTTGCTCTGAAAAAATCTGTCCACTTTTGTATATCCAGGTTTTTGACAGGTAGCCATTGCTACCGTGTTTTACGTGTGATAAAAACACCCCATCTCCATTACAAAGATGGTATAGCATAAGACTGGTAGCAAAGTCGGTATTTGTATTGTTCAAATAACTGTACCAAAAAATCGTATCCATTTTACTTAATTGCTCCCTGTCTTTTTTTGGCATTCTTATACTAACAACATATTGCGCTATATCGGGTCCTCCTTTTAAAGTACGATCGGGACTAACAAATAATATGTCAAATTTTACAGAATCATTTGAAAAATATCTATTCCAATTAACCGCATTGAATTTTTGCGAAAAACCGGCTAACGAAAATAAGCATATAGCAAAGGCTACAATTGATTTCTTAAAAAGACTATCAAAAAGAGGTTTATAAAAACAAACATAATCCATACTAATCCCTCTATTATCTTATGAGAATTCCCAAGTACCTTAATTCTTATCTCTTTTTTGCCAATAGAAAGATCCTTCGCCACTTAGCTATATCCAACTCTTTCTTAAATAACCATTGCTCTCTGGTTTTATTATTTATAAAGAAGAAAGCGTCTTCATCATAAAGACAATGAAGGATAATATTGGTAGCCCAATCGGTTCTGCTATCTGCCAAATGCGCTTGCCAAAATGCTGTATCTTTCTTCATTAAAAACTTCCTTTCTTTTTCAGTCATATCAATATCTACAACATATCTCATCGTGGCAGGACCACGTTTGGAGAGAGCGCTCGGACTTACAAGTAGAATATGATATTTTACAGAATCATTTGAAAAATACTTATCCCAGTCAATCTTCTTTGGATTTTGTGCATTACTTGTAATAAAAACAAGTATGCTAAGTAGTATGAAAAGAAAAGCAGTCATATTTTTCGAGAATCTCATATAATTTCTTTAAAAGCACTACCCTTCCTGCTACCAGAAACCGGTAGTTGTATATAAAAGAGAACATCCATAGCTGGATACTCTCTTTTATTCAATTACTCTTAGGAGTATTTCCAATAGTGCCGATTCTTACTTAATCGAAAAAACGCCTTCCACCATTCTATATCAGCTTCTTTCGCAGGTAGCCATTGCTCCCGCGTTTTACGATTTATGAAAACACCCGCATCTTCGTGATAAAGATGATGTAGCATGAGGCTAGTAGCAAAATCCGTATTGGTATCATTCAAATGACTGTACCAAAAGGCAGTATCCATTTTTCTTAATCGTTCTCTTTCTTTATTAGTCATAAGAATGCTAACAACGTATTGTGCTACTGGCGGTCCTTTCTTGGATACAGCACTTGGGCTAACAAACAATAGTCTAAATTTTACCGATTCATTTGAAAGATATCTGTCCCAATTAAACGCACTGGCTTTTTGCGATGATACAGTTAAGTACAATAGGCAAACAATAAATACTACAATTAATTTTTTACAATATCTGTAAACCAAAATTTTATAGCGACACACATACTTCATACAAATTCATTCAAATATCTTTTAAATATTCTTACGCAATTTTCCGTCATCTCTTTTTCATTAAGAGAAAGAGTTTTCGCCACATTGCTACATCCATTCCCTTCATATGCAACCATTGCTCTCTGGTTTTATTATCTATAAAAAAGAAAGCATTTTCACTATAAAGATCATAAAGGACAATATTGGTACCCCAATCGGTTCTGCTATCTGCCAAATGCGCTTGCCAAAATGCTGTGTCTTTCTTTAATAAATACTTCCTCACTTTGTCTGTCATATTTATACTCACAACATACCTCATCGTGGCTGGTCCATGTTTGGAGAGAGCGCTCGGACTTACAAGTAGAATATGATATTTTACAGAATCATTTGAAAAATACTTATCCCAGTCAATCTTCTTTGGATTTTGCGCATTACTTGTAAAAAAACCGAGTATGCTTAGTAGTGTGAAAACAAAAGTCCGGATGATGGCTTTAACGAATCCCATAAAATATACTTTTATTTAATGTATTCCTAATTCTATAGTTGCTGCTGTTGAAAATTGATCCTTCATAACCCACGGAGGAACCACACAACGGCAAGACGTCCCTGAAGAATCTGACGGTGCCAGCTCTTTTTCCATTCGCTCGAAATATGCTTTTAATAGTTTTTCTCCCCATCTTTTATAGATATCATAAGCTCTCTCTCGTACCCGGATCGTAAAAATCCATAATTCCATTCTTCAAATTTTCCTTCAAATCAGCCTCAGAAAACTTTCCTTTAACAAAATTTCTCAAATCCCTATTACTTGATTTCAACGCATTTTTTCCAAAGCTGGTAATGTTCAATTCTTTAGCCACTTTGTATTGACTAAATATAGACTCAGACTCTATCGTAAGAGCTTTAGTTGCATATTCATCGGCTGTAATTTTACCATTTGATATATCTATAAAAACTTTCATAAATTCAAACCGCATGCTAAGATTAGTCATTTCATGTGCTAATGCCAAGACGCTCTCCTCTAAATTAAATTTTAGGTTCAAAGAAATATTATCGGAATTGTCGATCGGACGCGTATTGGTTTTATATTGCTCATTACCTCCGTCAAAATGAATATATTGTTCTGCATTTTCCATTGTAATTCCAGCTTTCTTCATTAACCCCACAAAATATGGCGATCCACTTCCGTATTGCAGTATTTCCTTTATACTATGCTTAGGCTTAGGATCATCCCCACCCTGCGCTTCCAGGCCATTGGGGTCAATCAGATTTACCGGGTTATCCAACACATAGTTATAGGGGCTTGCATTGCGCACTTTATCTGACAATGCGTCTATTTGATTCCACCTACCAATTTGTGCATCGTAAGTTCTGGCACCATAGTCATACCATTCTAAACCGCTACCATCACTGAACTCTTTATCTTGTTGTTCCTTGCCATTATAGCGGGATTTATTGGCAATCCTTCCAACAGCTTTGGAGCTGATGCCAGCCATAGTTAATCCATAGGGATAATAATGGGTTTCTTCAACAATGGGTCCACTGCGATGCTGCACGCTCAGGTTATCAAAGAACATCCGTCTCTGCTTTGCAGATCCGGACAGGCATCCTTATCCTCCGTTTCATTGCTCAGACCGGTCAGAGACCGGGTACATATAAAAAGACACGGGTGTCCTGAAGGAACACCCGCGCCAGTTGGGCACATATAAACGCGAATTTGGCAAAGCTAACTCGCGCTTAGGCCTAATGTAAAAACCCTTTTCTAGTTGCTTCTTCCTTAAACCAAGGATTCAGACTTTCTTTATTTTTCCTAATATAGGCTATTACTTCTGGCTGTAATGGATTTGCATATCTACTATTTAAGCCCTTTTCCCAAAAATATCGCATCGTAGTTTCCGAAATATAAAATAAAATACTATCGTTACCCTTTCTATATCCAATCCCTGTAGCAAGTCTCTTAGGATTTTTCATGGTCGTTATATCATAACGTAAAGTATCATTTATATAGAAGCAAAAAGAAAATTCAATAGTATCATTTTGTTGTCTAAGCTCTTCGAACTTTAAATCCAATGATCCAAATGTTTTCCCTTCTGTTACGGGAAAATTATTTTTAACTAAACAGGTGTCATCACTGTAAATACAGTATAATGTCCACTTAGTCTTGTCATATAATGCCTGAAACCCTAAGGAATCAATTATTGGGGGATATTTCCTGGCAACGCTACCTTTTGGAGTTTGTATCCGGTTTTTTTCTTCATTTTGTTGCAGATTACAACTACATAATATTATTGTAAATAATATCGTCGCTATATATTTCATACTATTTTCTCCTTGGTATTATTACAGTTTGGCTTGATTGCCCGTTTATTAAGTATACGTTTTTTTGATCTACGACAACATTTCTAACCCCATTTTTATTTTTATCTGCCTCTTTTCGATCGTCTGGAGATGGACCTGCTCTAAATCGACCTCCATCAGACGACCCTCTTTTCATGTATGTAAGAGTCACATCAGATGCAACAGGATGCGTGTGTATATGACCAACCGCTCCTTTCTCCGCTGGTAGTTGATTAGGGTCAGATCCAACTAAATCACCCGTAGAGGATTTACCTTCTCCTACTGTTACTATACCGTTCTTCATAACTAAATTCCCCATTACCTCTGCATATAATTTTGTGGGTTTTTCATTTATTTTGAATTCAGTCATACACTCTGTGGATATACCTGCTATATTAGTAGCGGTATAGATTGCGCATTTTTATCATAGAAAATCTCAAAAGATGCAATATCATAACTTGTACCAAATGACCTAAGTGTATTGCTCATAGCATTTAAGTCTCTTTATCAACAGGCACCAATGCAAAGTTCTCATAATAACTCCGATAGAATGCTTCTTCATTATTTTCAGAAAGAACGACTGTTCTATTAGGCCCCTTATCATTGACTGTCAAGATGCTCTTCCCTTGATAACTATAAAAAATGGAAGTATCGCCTGACGGATCATTAAGTTTAACCGGATTATTACCCATTGCAGCATAAGGACTTTCAAAATCTGTAGGCTTTGAATCAATCTGCCACCATCTTCCAACTTGCGGATCAAGATTTCTGTAAAAGCATCATACATATTTAAATCAAAATCTGTATTCTGCTCGATTCCGTTAAACTTATGCTTGTTCTCGTTGTATTCGGAGTTCTGAGCCTTAGAAGATATCCCCGCCATCGTCAACCCGAACGGATAATAATACGTTTCCTCGGTAACAGGGCCAGTCCGGTGCTGCACACTCAGGTTATCAAAGAACATCCGTCTCTGCAAAGCAGATCCGGACAGGCATCCTTACTATACACTTCATTACTTCATCCTAATCAGAGAACGATACATATACAAAACGCGAGCGTCCTGAAGGAACGCTCGCGCCAGTTGATACCATTAAAGAACATCTATGTTAGTTAGAAAAGGGATTCCTATTTAACTTTATGCATAATTGGTTTCCGTAGCTTTATTAAGTCGTTTAAAAACATTTTTTTTAAAGAGCTATCAAACCCTTCGTATATAGCTTCATCATAACTATTTCCGTGCCTAGATTGCGAATTATAATAAAGTGCATAAGTCGACCCGTCTGTATAATTTTTTCTTATATCTGGATTACCCTTATACTGTAGTACTAAATCGGCATGGCTTTTAAGAGCTGTCCAAGCTACAGAGTCGATAACAAAACTATATCCTTCAAAAAATAAAAGATTCGATTTTTGATCTGCGTAATCAGTTACGAAACGATGATAATTGGGCAGTATAATATAAAAAACACCCTGGATATCTTTATTATGCTTTTGAAGATATATTAATGAAGTTGTATCATAGCTTCTCACGCAATAAAAAAGCAAACTATTACTATCGAGATTAAGATTATCAGAATAGGGAAATCCAAATTTTTTAATTACAGCTTTTGTAACGGAGTCGTTGATAAGGTCTACCATGGATGGCTTGTTAACTATCTTTTTCCTATCATCTTGACATGCAAAAAAAAGCATACATATTAATAAAAGCCACATTGTTTGTTTTAAAACTTGTACTCTCCTCATTTTAAAGATTTATATATTATATAACTATTATTTGTACCGCTATTCGCTGACTGTTATGACCCATATACTGTTGTACCCCATGGTGTCAATAAAAGAGCAGGAGATCTCCCTTTTTCTGCCCCATTATTATTCCGATAAAGAAAGTTTTGATAATCCTCTGGAGCAGTCGGTGCTCCAAAAGTTACTTGACTTCCCATTGCAGAACCATCACCGCCTGTAAAGCCACCCAAATATCCAGCGATATGTGTATGACCAAATAATAATAGCTTAGATTGTTCCCCTGCAGTAGGGTATGCTTTATCAACTTGGGCATTCAAATCCATTTCACCCAATTTATTGCTACCATCAATTGGTAATCCTTTTAATCGTGTCTACTAACAGATCCACCACATGCCACCTTCCAATCTGCGCATCATACATCCTGGCACCGTAATCATACCACTCCAGTCCACTACCATCACTGAACTCCTTATCCTGTTTCTCTTTACCGTTGTACAGGTATTTATTCTCCAGTTTACCGATAGTTTTAGAACTAATCCCTGCCATGGTCAGTCCAAAGGAATAATAATTCGTTTCCCCGGTAATGGGGCTAGTCCGGTGCTGTACATGCTGGTTATCAAAGAACATCCGTCTCTGCTTTGCAGATCCGGACAGGCATCCTTAATTTCCATTTCATTGCTTAAGCAGGTCACGGACCGGTCTCATATGCAAAACGCGAGTGTTTTAAAGGAACACTCGCGTCAGTTAAGAACATCCTATTTAAAAATCATCAGTCAAAGGCTTAATCAATTACAAATTTTTGTCTATCGCTCTTCGAGACTTGTAGTCTCGAAGTTTTATTCTGTGGCTTTCAGCCGCCCATAGCAATTCTTCAGAATCATCTACTCAACACCAAACTACAATGATTTCTGAATAATTTCAACAATTAAGGAATACTCGTTTACACCAAGAAAAACCGGTCAGAGACCGGGTAAATATAAAAAACGCGAGTCCGCTTCGCAAGACTTGCGTTAGTTGGTAAGATTATACTATCAGTGCATTTACACCGATTTAGGAATTTATTTACATACTTCTTCTATTGAGATTTCCTGTTTTATACCATGCCGGATAAATGATTGCCCATATTTAAAATCCTTATTGACAAAAACAAAGGGGGGAGTCTTTTTTAAAATTTCAAACCCCTTATATGACGTAACAAAGATCGAATCTTTCTTCACTACATTAATTTCATAAAGCATGTCTCCCCTTACAGCTGCATTTGAAGAAGATATATCACAAGGAGATTTACTAATAGAAAGGTAGCTCACCGATTTACCTCCAAGTTTATCTGCCAAATAAAACCAATACAATGTTTTATCGTTGTTTAATTGAAGTGAATCGATCAAAACTAATTGTTCGTTTTCTTTTAGTGGTGACTTACATTTTGGCAAAAGAAAAACAATCATTAAAGTTAAAGAAGTTATAGTGATCCGGTTTATTAGTTTTGTTTTCATTTTATTTTTATTGTTTTTCGTACTTTGAATCTCCGCGAAAGTGCCCTGTAGTTTTAAAAATAGGATTATCGCTATTTCCCCCATAATAACCGAGAACTACCATCCGACCAGAATAAGGTATTTCTCCATAATAAGGAGGAATCGATGGATTATTGACATGATTACTGCTATTGTGTAGTCTACCAAATTCTACTGCAGCCATATCAAATATACCTTCCTTATTTGTAAACGGATTTAGAAGATTATCCCATATTGTACTTAATCTTAAAGATTCAAGATTCATTCCGAATAGATAATTACCTATCGATTCCCCCGTTACATATTTACCATTAAGCAAATAGCCTGTTGAGTGCCCAAGTTTGTTTTTAATATCAAGAGAACCTTTAGGTTTAGAATTAGTCGCAAGCCATTTTTTTGCGGCAAAAACATTTCGACTATTTAAATTACCTATAACCCATTTCGCTAATTATCACCATCGTTAAATACAGCTAGAACTTTGCCTGTCGAATCGGTATGTGTAGACGTAACTCCTCGACCATCTGGATCTATCACAGATAAAGGATTATTTAGAACATAATTATATGGAGAATGAGAATAATAATTATCCGCTAATGGATCTACTACATGCCATCTTCCAATCTGCGCATCATACATCCTGGCACCATAATCATACCATTCCAGTCCACTACCATCACTAAACTCCTTATCCTGTTTCTCTTTACCATTGTACAGGTATTTATTCTCTAGTTTACCGATGGCTTTGGAAGATATTCCCGCCATCGTCAACCCGAAGGGATAATAATGTGTTTCCTCGGTAACGGGACCAGTACGGTGCTGCACACTCAGGTTATCAAAGAACATACGTTACTGCAAAGCAGAGCCGGACAGGCATCTTTACCTTCCGTTTCATTGCTCAGTCCAGTCAAAGACCGGGTGCATATAAAAGACACGGGTGACCTGAAGGAACACCCGTGCCAGTTGAGCCAGTTTGTAAGACCGTTACTCGTACCAGTTGAAGCTAGTAGAGGAATTGTCAATATTTGTAAGGATAAAATAGTATTATCCTCAAAATAGAATCATAACTTTTTACCAGTTTATCAGATTTCGGATAGAAGGTAGAGGAATCTGTAGAGCAACTGTATCCGTAAAATTTACTGAATGCCTTGGTCATTTCTTCGGCCAAAAGTTCATGCAGATCTGTTACTGCTACATACTGATGCCATTGCTTGCATTCTTTACCTTCAAATTGAATAGTGACCAGGATGTTGGCGATTCGTTTTTTTTACTTGATTATTGTTCATAAAACAAATTTTGGCGAAGGTTGAAACCGCCAGCCACCCCTATCTTGTTGTTGTATTATTATTCTATTGAAAGAAAAAAGTGCGGGTTCCCATCTTGGAGCGCCCGCACTTTTCCTAAGGTCGTTTAGTTACTATTTAGGCTCACAAAGAAGAAACGCGTCTTCAATTGCTTTGGCAAAAATCGTCTCATCCACGTCTATAGGAGAAATCAACTTCTTTCCTGGAATCCTGGAAAAGTCGTTTACTGGCCCCTCATTGAACGTAGGTATTATCTCATAATGATCATCGTTTAGCTCAACTATCACAACCATACTTTTTCTCTTGGTTATTGCTTATATTTTAAAGTCTTGCTAGCCAATACTAATTCCAGTTGCTTATTCAGGTCTTTATTACTTTTTTTCAATAAAAAATCTGCTAATTTATACCACGGATCATAAGTATATCCGTCATTACAAACTAACACTGGGACAAAATATGGGTTATATCCAAACCTCTTTTGCAAAAACCATTTGCCACCTTTCGTTACTCTTAAATACTCTCCTAAATAGACCCCTAATGGAAAAAAAACTTTTGCATATAAATCATTTTGCTTCTTCTTATTTAAAGCTTTACTTATATTATCTATAAAGACCGCATCAAAGTTCAATTCGCTTTGAATATCTAACTCCCTCTTCATCATATCAAACAAACCATCCTTATTGGAGTCGATGTCTTCTATGATATCTTTATTTGCCTGAAACGGATTGGGTTTATCCTCCTCAATCGGAATACCTGATTTGAGAATAATATCAACATCGGCTTTTGTAGAGACCAGTAATCCTTTTAACCCCACAGCAGGCCTAATTATATATTTCCCTTCATTAGATTTATACACAGTCGCCATGGTTGCCGAATCAGAAAACATAAACTGCTCATCCATATCATTAATCATAGAAAGTAGTTCCGAAATTGGTAAGATTTTATACTTCTGTGCCATACAAATTGAAAATTCAAGATCTATAGTGCTGCTATATACAAAGTGCGAGTATCCTCATAGGAATACTCGTTCCGGTTGGGAAGAAGTTAAGTATATCTGCTTCAATAAATATATATTAAAAAGTCTCACCTTCTATTTCATTTACAAAATCATCATTTGAGTATACCTTTTTCAAATCAGCGCCACAATATGGACAATACTTTATAGGCATTTTAGGTGTATAAATAATATCAAACTTATCATATCCTGCAGTAACAAAAAAACGTAGAGACCTTCTCCTTCCCTAAATGGCAAATACTTTATCATCCTTATATTCGGAACAGTACCATTTGGCGACTTTAGGTGCATTAGAAAGTTATCACAACAGTACTTCATAGGTAACTATTTTGGTATTTGATCCAGTTTTTTTAGGCATTCCTGCAATGGTGCATTGTTATTCATAAATAAAATCCAGGCTCCTATATACATAGCACGAGTACTCCAAAAGAGTACTCGTGCTAAAATCGGGAAGAAAATTTATACCATATGACATAAATATTCTTAGTCTACCCAATCATACAATTTCCATAAATCAGATTGAGGATTATTTCTCCTTGCTATCCTGATCTGTCCCTTAAAATCAGACTGAAGTGCGCCAGAAGGGTCAAAATAAAAGACTCCAGTTTCATAGCACTCGGTAATTGTTTTAAAGAGAGATGCCAAAGAGTCATACGCAGTAATAACAACTTCATAATCCACTGCGGCAACATTATGACGGATTAACATTTTAAACGTTGGAGATTTTTCATCACAATCAATCAAATACATGTCTCCGCCACCGCTATCAAATACAGCAAACATTGTATCCTTCCAGTCAATATCTCTGTTAACGCCAAGGTATAATCTCAATGATTCTTCAATCGAAAGAAAACATCCTCCTGGAAACAACCAAGTTTGCCCCATCTTTGCACCATCTTCAAACCTCGTTCCATTTCTCCATGCATATAAATCATACAATTCATCAAAAAAGGATATTGGAGTATTTCTGATTTTATTATCTATAAAATCTCTTGAAATTCCCTCTTGCAGAAGCTTGTTTAAAGGAATGTTATAACCTTTCAGTTGTTCATCAAGTTTTCCTAAATACTCGTGAAATAGAATATTACTATTCATAAACAATATTTATAGTGCTAACAGGTAACTAAATAAGTAAGACTCTCCTTCGTTTTTTTACAGACACTATTAAACATTTTGATAAAATTCAAACCAGCTAGAACAGATATAATATATAAAGCGAGCACCAAACGGTACTCGCTTTTAATGAATATACAGTATTTTATTTCTATATCAACTATTACTCGCGTAAATGAAAATTCGTTTACAGGATTTAAAAAACTATAACGAATTACGAAATTACTCAACCTTTATTTCTTTTTTAGCCAAAACCACTCCCCAGAAGACACTCTGAATCAGGTATACAACAGCTATTAAAGAAAAAATAAATGAAAACTCTTTTAAAATCACGTATATACAATATAAAACAATTAGACAACTAAATAAAAACACTGTAACCACTTCAAATCTATCCTTAATCCCTATTGCTTCATAACTTTTATCTCTCCAATAATAAATTGCTTCAATTGCTAGTGTAAGAAGTGATATAATGACAAAAACAATCAAATAAACATCACTTGTAATTTGAAATAGTCAAGATTTGATCTGACAGTTGGGATTAACTTTAAGTAACCACACTTATTAATCAATCCCAAAAAGTCA
>OFIS01000076.1_pt1 | contig 129349 bp, 119 predicted proteins | sample 1775071 | NCBI WGS metagenome assembly OFIS01 (sample SAMN08195774, study PRJEB24354) | sludge metagenome | isolation source: sludge from phenol fed wastewater aerobic bioreactor C | place: India: Nagpur | collected 2016-09-17 | reverse complement strand
CGCCGGAAGGCGGCGGCGGACCGAACTATCCCAATATGTGAGGGACCCGCCGGCGGCGCCTCTTCGGGCGCCGCCGGGCCGATCTGGCGGCGGACTGAGCCGCTCCGGCGGAACGGAGCATGCGCTTCGCCCGCCACACGGCGGCGAGGGATTCCGCCCGAGCCGGCGGCGAACCCGCGCGCCCTTGGCGGACGCTCGAGGCGCCGTACCACGCGACGGATAGCCGTCCCCATCCAAGCGCGCCGGTCGGCGGCACGATGACCGCGGCACGCCCCCGCCCGGCGCTATCCCCCTGATCACCCGCAATTCCCTTTGAGGATGCAGCCGTCTTTCGTGCGGCCCGACGTCGGCCCGTCAGGGGGCTTGACAAAGCCCTCGCTCACAATTTCAATATATAGAAATTAACTTCATATATATGAAACAAATGAGCGCTGTCCGATCTGCCTCCCGGGCCCTTCAGATCTTCGAGGTGTTTGGCGTCGAAGGGCGCCCGCTCCTCCTGACGGAGCTGGCCCCCTCCATCGATGTCCCGCTGTCGAGCTGCTACGGGCTGGTCCAGACGCTGCTGGAACGGGGCTACCTCTATGCGGTGAGCCGGCGGCGCGGCTTCTATCCCACCCGCAAGCTCCACACCCTCTCCACCGCCATCGTGGCGAAGGATGCCTATCTCCAGCGGCTCCTCCCCCATCTCGAGCAGCTGCGCGATGCGGTGAGCGAGACGGTGATCGTGGGCACCCGCCAGGACGACAAGGTGCTCTATCTCGACGTCCTGGAAGGCACGCAGACCATCCGCTATTCGGCCTGCCCCGGCGATTTCAAGCCGCTGCACTCGAGCTCCATCGGCAAGGCGCTGCTGTCCGTCGCGCCCGGTGACGGGGTGGAGGCCCTCGCCGGCAAGGCGGACCTCGCCGCCATCACCGCCAACACCATCACCGACCGGGACCGCCTGAAGGCGGACCTCGATGCCGGCCGGGCACGCGGCTATTTCACCACCTCCGGCGAGAACGTGGCGGACGTGACCGCGCTCGCAGTGCCCGTCGAGATCGACGGCATGGTCATCGGCATCGCGCTCGCCGGCCCCAGCTACCGCATGGAGCCCGCCATGGACGTCCTGGCGGACCGCCTCCTGCGCACCGTCGGCGCCCTCAAGGCGGCCGCGTCATGACCCCGCAGACACGCCAGCTTCGGGTGACCGTGACCGGCGCCCGCCTCGACGTGGTCATCGACCGGCCGCAGGCGCGCAACGCCCTGAGCCTGGAGACCCTGCGCGAGCTGGAGATGGTCTTCGACCGCTTCGCCACCGCGCCCGACCTCTGCGTCGCGGTGCTGACCGGCGCCGGCGACCGGGCATTCGCCGCGGGCGGCGATCTGAAGGAGCTGAACGACCATCGCACCGAGGCCCAGGCCGGCGCCCTGTTCGATGCCGGCCGCGCCGCCCTCGATGCGGTGCGGCGGTTTCCCGTGCCGGTGGTGGCGGCGCTCAACGGCGTCGCCCTCGGCGGCGGCGCCGAGCTTGCCATGGCGTGCGATTTTCGGGTGGCCGCGGCCCATGCCGCAATAGGCTTCGTACAGGCGCAGCTCGCCATCACCACGGGGTTCGGAGGCATCGCCGACCTTCAGGCCGCGCTCGGCCCCCGAAAGGCCATGGAGCTGATGCTGTCGGCGCGCATCCTCAAGGCGCCGGAAGCGCTGCATCTCAAGCTGTTCGATGCGGTGGCGGAGGACGGCGAGGCCATCGACGCCCTGATCGACCGCTTCCTCGCCCCCACCCTGGAACGCCCGGCGGCCCTGGTGCGCGACATCAAGGCGGTGGCGCGGGCCGGCATGGATCCGGCGCGGCGCACCGCCATCGCCGAGGAAGAACGCGCGCGCTTCGTCCGCGCCTGGATGAGCCAGGAACACTGGGCCGCCGCCGAGCGCTTGCTGGCCCGCAGGAGCTGAGACCGTCATGACCGCCCTCAAGCAGACCCAGGATCCGGACGCCGAGGCGCCGCGCGGCATCTCGCCGGTGACCCCATCGGGGGTGGAGGCGCCCCTGGTCGTCACCGCCGACATGGTGCCCCAGGGCACGCCGGAGCGGCCGGGGGAATTTCCCTTCACCCGCGGCATCTTTCCGGACGGCTTCCGCGGCCGTGCCTGGACCATGCGCCAGTATTCCGGCTTCGGCACCGCAGAAGAATCAAACGCTCGCTACCAATTCCTGCTGCGCGAGGGCCAGACCGGCCTCTCGGTCGCCCTCGACCTGCCCACCCAGTGCGGCTACGACCCGACCGACCCCATGGCGCGCTCGGAAATCGGCAAGGTGGGGGTCTCGCTCTCCAACCTGTCCGAGATGGAGATCCTGTTCGACGGCATCGACCTTTCGAAGATCTCCACCTCCTTCACCATCAACGGCACGGCGGCGCTGATCTACGCCATGTACGTGGCCTGCGCCGAGCGGCGCGGCATCGACCCGGCCCTGCTCACCGGCACCATCCAGAACGACATCCTCAAGGAATACGTGGCGCGCGGCACCTGGATCTTTCCGGTGCGTCCCTCCATGCGGCTCACCGCCGATTCCATCCTCTACGCCAACCGGACGACGCCGCGCTTCAATCCCATCTCCATCGCCGGCGCCCACATGCGCGACGCCGGCTGCAACGCGGTGGAGGAGATGGCCTACACGCTGGCCAACGGCCTCGCCTATGTGGACGAGCTGCTGCGCCGCGGCGGCAATGCGGAGAAGTTCGCCAAGCGCCTGTCCTTCTTCTTCTACGTGCACATGGACCTGTTCGAGGAGGTGGCGAAGTTCCGCGCCGGCCGGCGCATCTGGGCCGAGATCATGAAGACGCGCTACGGCGTCACCGATCCCAAGGCGCAGATGTTCCGCTTCGGCGTGGTCTGCGGCGGCTCCTCGCTGGTGGCGCCGCAGCCGCAGAACAACATCGTGCGGGTCGCCATCGAGACGGTGGCCGCCGTGCTCTCCGGCGCCCAGTCCATCTTCACCTGCGCCTATGACGAGGCGTTCCAGATCCCCACCGAGACCTCGGCGGAGATCGCGCTGCGCACCCAGCAGATCGTGGCGCTCGAAAGCGGCGTGGCGCGCAGCGTCGATGCCCTCGGCGGCTCCCATTACGTGGAGTGGCTCACCGACGAGATGGAGCAGCGCATCCGCGCCCGCATGGACGAGGTGGAAGCCTATGGCGGCGCGGTGAAGGCCATCGAGGATGGCTGGCTGCAGATGCGGGTCGCCCAGCGCGCCCACGAGCGCAAGCGGCAGATCGATTCCGGCGCCTTCCCGGTGGTGGGGCTCAACGTCTTCCGCAAGGAGGACGAGGATCGCGGCGCCGTGGAGGTGTTCCGCATCGACCCCAAGGCAAGCCGCCGCGTGGTGGAGAAATACGACGCGACGATGGCGCGGCGCGACGCGGCCGCCGTCTCCCGCGCCCTCGACCGGCTCGGCGCCGCGGCCGCCGACGACCGGGAAAACATCATGCCGTACCTCGTCGAATGCTGCCACGCCTATGCCACCGTCGGAGAGATGGTGGCGCGGCTCAAGGCCTGCTGGGGCGAGTTCCAGGAGCCCATCCGGCTATGAGCGACACCCTCGAAACCCCCGCCGTTCCCACCACCCTGCTCAAGGGCAAGCGCATCCTCGTCGCCAAGCCCGGCCTCGACGGCCACGACGTGGGCGCCAAGGTGATCGCCCTCGCGCTGCGCGATGCCGGCGCCGAGGTGATCTACACCGGCCTGCGCAAGAGCCCCGGCTTCATCGCCCGCGTGGCGGTGGACGAGGACGTGGACGCCGTCGGCCTGTCCATCCTCTCCGGCAGCCACAAGGAGCTGGTGGCCGATTCCATCGCCGCCCTCGCCCAGGAGGGCGCCTCCGCCATCCCGGTGTTCGTGGGCGGCACCATTCCCGCCGAGGACGTGGCGATGCTGCTCGATCTCGGCGTCAAGGCGGTGTTCACCGCCGACATGAAGCTCGACGACGTGATCGCCGAGGTGGCGGCCGGCCTCCGGGGGCAGCCCACATGAGCGGCCCCCTTGCCGGCATCCGGGTCATCGAGATCGGCCACATGCTGATGGGCCCGTACAGCACCATGCTGCTCGCCGACCTCGGCGCGGACGTCATCAAGGTGGAGCCGCCGGAAGGCGACATCGCCCGGCGCATCAGTCCGCACAGCATCGGCGCCCACAACGCCTATTTCGCCAGCCTCAACCGCAACAAGAAGAGCGTCGTGCTGAACCTCGCCAGCAGCGAGGGGCAGAGGAAGCTCGGCGAGCTGGCGGCGAGCTCCCACGCGCTGCTCACCAACCTCAGGCCGTCGGCGATCCGCAAGCTGGGGCTGACCTATACCCACCTCAAGCGCTGGAATCCGCAGATCGTCTGCGTCGCGCTCACCGGCTACGGCCTCGACAGCCCCTATGCCGAGCGCCCCGCCTATGACTACGTCATCCAGGCGCTCACCGGCATCATGGCGCTCACCGGCGAACCCGACGGCCCGCCGGTCAAGACCGGCTATTCCGCCGTGGACAATTCCGCCGGCATCATGGGCGCGCTCGGGCTGGTGGCGAAGCTGGTGGAGGGCAAGGGCGGGCAGATCGACATCGCCATGTATGACGTCATGCTCTCCCAGCTCAATTACATCGCCGGCGCCTGGCTCAACGCGCGCGAGCCGGCGCGGCGCATGGAGCGCTCGGCGCACCCCTACATCGTGCCGGCCCAGATCTTCCCCACGCGGGATGGCTGGATCGCGCTCTTCATTACCCATGACGACTTCTGGCGCCGCTTCGCCCAGGAGCTGGGCCAGGCCCACTGGCTGAGCGATCCGCGCTTTGCGACCATGGATGCGCGCCGCGCCAACCGCGAGCTGGTGCTGGGCGAGATCGAGGGCGTGCTGAAGGACCAGGGCACCGACGATCTGGTGCAGCGGCTCTCGGCGTTGGGCGTGGTGGCGGCGGGGGTCGAGACGCTGGAGCAGGCGCTGGCCAGCGCGCACACCGCGGCGCGGGACATGGTGGCCCATGTGGACGGCGGCGGCACGACCATCCGCGTGGTCGGCAACCCCATCAAGGTGATGGGCGCCATCGAGCGGTTCGCGCCGCCTCCGCTGCTCGGCGAGCACGACGCGCTGGTCGACGGAGGGCACGCGGCATGAACGTGGCCCCGCGCTCCCCGATTCTCGATCGGCGCGCGCTGGGCCGGGCGCTGTCGCGCGCCGCCGATGCCGCGGTGGCGGACATCCTTGCGACGCCCCGCGACGAAAGCCGCCATCTCGCCCGGCGGATCGGTGTGACCGGCCCGCCGGGGGCCGGCAAGAGCACACTCATCGCCGCCCTGGCCCGCCATCGCCTCGCCCGCGCCGGGCAGGTGGCGATCGTCGCCATCGATCCCACGAGCCCGAAGACGGGCGGCTCCATCCTCGGCGACCGCATCCGCATGGATGGCCTGGTGGACGACCCGCGCGTCTTCATCCGCTCGCTCGCAAGCCGCAGCGCCACCGACGGCCTCGCCGACAACCTGCCCGAGATCCTCGGCGTGTTCGACGATTTCGGCTTCGACGAGATCATCCTGGAGACCGTCGGCGTGGGCCAGGCCGAGTTCGCCGTGCGCGACCTCGTGGACGTGGAGCTGCTCGTGCTCTCGCCCGGCGCGGGCGACCAGATCCAGGCCATGAAGGCCGGCATCCTCGAGACCGCGGACATCTTCGTGATCAACAAGGCGGACCAGCCCGACGCGGCGAAGGTCGAGGCGGAGCTGAAGGCGACCCTCGCGCTGACCGCGCCGGGCGAGCCCCCGCCGGTGCTGCGCGTGCGCGCCGATGCGGGCGAGAACATCGCCGCGCTGGACGCCGCCATCGAGCATGCGGCGGAGCATCAGGCCGCGCACGGCCCCGACGCGCGCCGCCGGCGGGTCCGCCAGCGGGTCAGGGGCCTCGTCTGGCGCCAGCTCACGGCGGTGCTCGCGCGCCTGCCGCAGGAGGCTTTGGATCAGCCCCTGCCCGCCCTCTACGCCGCCGTCCTGGCCGGGCTCGCCGCGGGGCCGGCCGGCTAGCACCGATCAATCGCACCAAGCGCCGAAAAACAGGCGCCCAAGACAGCAACAGGGAGGATCCCATGTCCAACAGAGTTCTCGGCGGCGCCCTCGCCGCAATGCTGCTCGCCGGCCTTCCGCTCGCCCTTCCCGGCGCGGCACGGGCCGAGCCCGTCACCCTCAAGCTCGCCCACCAATGGCCGCAGGACGAGAAGGACTACGTGGTGGCGGCGGCGATGAAGTTCGCCAAGGAGGTGGAGGAGCGCTCCAAGGGCGACATCAAGATCGCCTTCTATCCGGCCCAGTCCCTGGCGAAGGCCACCAACACCCACGTCGCCCTGAAGTCCGGCACCGTCGACCTCGCGGTCTATCCCTACATCTACGCCGCCGGCGCCATTCCCGAGATGAACCTCATCCTGATGCCCGGCATCTGGAAGACCCATGACGACGTGTTCGCCTTCCGCACCTCGCCCGCCTGGCAGAAGATCGAGACCAAGGCGCAGGAATACGGCTTCAAGACCTTGTCCTGGATCCAGATTTCCGGCGGCGTCGCGTCCTCCAGCACGCCGGTCCACGGGCCCGACGACGTGAAGGGCAAGAAGGTGCGCGCCGCCGGCAAATATATGGAGGCCGCGCTGCACGATGCCGGGGCGACGCCTGTCTCCATGCCCTCCTCCGACAATTACAACGCGATGCAGCTCGGCCTGCTGGACGCCATGTGGACGTCCTCGTCCTCGTTCGGCGCGTTCCGCCTCTACGAGGTGTCCAAGGCCTATACCTCGCCGGAAGACTATTCCATCTACTTCACCATCGAGCCCATCGCGATCAGCATGAAGGCCTGGGAGAAGCTGACGCCCGAGCAGCAGAAGATCCTCACCGAGGTGGGCCGGAGCCTGGAGCAGGAAAGCCTCGCCGGCGCGAAGGCGGAGGACGCGCGGATCGCCAAGGAGTTCGCCGACCACGGCAGCAAGGTCACCCGGATGACCCTCGACGATTGGAACAGCTGGCAGCCCTATTTCGCCCGCAGCCACGAGCGGTTCAAGGCGGACTTTCCCCAGGCGGCGCCGATCCTGGACCTGATGCTCGCCGGCAAGTCGTGAGCGGCGCGCCCATGTCCCAGCACCCGACACCCGAGGCGGCGGAGACGCCCGCGGCGCCTCGCCTGGCGGACCGCCTCGCCAGTCTCATCATCGCGAGCGCCGGCCTTGCCGCCATCGTGACCACCGCATCGGTCTGCTACGAGGTCGTCATGCGCTCGGTCCTCGGCATCTCCGTGATCTGGGTCGAGGAGGTCTCGGCCTATCTCATGGGCTATATCGTGTTCGTCGGCATGGGCGCCGCGCTCTATCAGGGCGCCCATGTGGAGGTCGACTTCCTGCAGGAGCACATCAAGGGGCAGGCGGCGCGCTGGCTGCGCCTGTTCCGCGACCTGGTGATGCTGCTGCTCGCCGGGGTGCTGGTGGCCCTGAGCTGGAGCTATTGGCACGATGCCTTCGCGACCGGGGAACGCTCGGTGAGCATGCTCTCCGTGCCGCTTTGGATTCCCTATCTCGCATTCTTCGCCGGAAGCGCCCTGCTGTTCGCCTTCCAGGCGGCGCGCCTGCTCGGCCGGCTCTGCGCCGTGCGCCCGCGGGCGCAGGCCCCGCACAGTGAGATGCCCTCGTGACTGCGACCGCGATATTCATGTTCGGTGGCCTGATGAGCCTCATGCTGGTGGGCGTGCCGGTGGCGTTCGCTCTGTTCGCGACCGCCATCGCGACGCTGCTGATCGCCGCCGGCGGCGACTGGTCGTCCCTCGGCCTCGTGTCGAGCACGGTCTGGGATTCGGTGACCAACTTCACCCTGACGGCGGTGCCGCTCTATATCCTGATGGGCGCCATCATCGCCTCGTCCGGCATGGGCGCGCGGCTCTACGGGGCGATCGCCACCCTGTTCGCGGGCCTGCCCGGCAGCCTCGCCGTGGCCACCACCATCGCCTGCGCGGTGATGGCCGCGATCTCCGGATCGAGCGTCGCGACCGCCGCCGCCATCGGCCGCTTCTCGGTGAACGAGATGCGCCGCTTCGGCTATCGCGAATCCGACGCCTGCGGCGCCGTCGCGGCCGGCGGCACGCTCGGCATCCTGATCCCCCCGTCCATCCCGATGATCGTCTACGGCGTCATCGCCGAGGAATCCGTCGGCAAGCTGTTCATGGCGGGCATCCTGCCGGGCCTGCTGCTCGCGGTGCTGTTCTCCGCCTACCAGATGTGGCTGGCCCGCACGCGGGCGGGCGCGGTCGCGCAGCCCGCGCAGGTCCGGTCCATCAGCGTGTCGGACCGCCTGTGGGCGCTGCTGGACCTGCTCCCGGTGGGCACGCTCATCGCCATCATCCTCGGCGCGATCTACACCGGCATCGCCACGCCGACCGAGACCGCGGCCATCGGCGTCGCGGTGAGCTTCGTGCTCGCCACCGTGCTCTATCGCGAGCTCGACTGGAGCAAGTGCCGGATCATCCTGATGGAGACCGGGCGCGGCAGCATCATGGTGCTGACGATCATCGCCGGCGCCATGCTGTTCGGCTACGCCCTCACCACCACCGACGTCGCCCCCACCCTGTCGCGCATGGTGGCGGGCGCCGACCTGCCGCCGTGGCTGGTCTTCATCGCCATCAACCTGCTCCTGCTTTTCCTTGGATGCTTCCTGGAAACCCTGTCGATCATCGTGATCACCACGCCGATCATCATCCCCGTCATCGACACGTTCGGCTGGGACAAGGTGTGGTTCGGCGTGATCTTGATGATCAACATGGAAATGGCGCTCATCACCCCGCCGGTGGGCCTCAACCTGTTCGTGGTGAAGGGCGTGATCCCCGAGGTCCCGCTCCGGCGGATCATCGCCGGGACCCTGCCCTACGTCCTGATCATGGCACTGGCGCTGGCGCTGGTGGCGGTGTTGCCGCAGGTCTTCATCTGAGCCGGGGGGCGGCGCGGCTCCCCTTCCTTGGGCTCGATCCGCGCAGCGTCCGGATCACGCCGGCCGAGACCGGCGCCGGCGGGCCTCCGCGATCGGCGCCGGCGCACAGTCACGGACGGCGCAGCACCTTGACGGCGAACTCCCGCTCCGCCGCGAAGCTCCCATCCGCGGCAGCACGCTCGCGGTAGGCCGCCTCGGTCGCCGCGCGCATCGCGGGGGTAATGGGCCGGGTCAGGGTCGGCAGCGTCATCATGCGCCGCTCGAAATCGGCGAAATCCCGGAAGCCGACGGGCGAGAGGAAGATGACGTCGGCCACCACCTCCAGGGCGCCGACCCGCCGCAGCGCGGCCTGCGCGGCGGCGCGCACCTCCGCCTCGTCATGGAAATGGCGCATGATCGCGTCGAACGGACCGCGCGCCACCGGCTCCGACACATAGAGCACCCCGCCGGGCTTCAGCACGCGCGCCACCTCGGTGAGCGCCGCATCCATATGCTCGGCCGGCACGTGGTGCAGCGACTTCAGCATCAGCGCGCCGTCGCGGCTGGCGTCGTCCAGATCGAGGGCCTCCGCCCGCCCGGACCGGAAGGCGACGCGCTCGTCCGGCACCGCCTCGTGCGGCACGGCCGCCTCGATATCGAGCCCGAGCGCGGACGCCGCCCCCGCCTCGCTCACGAGGCGCCGCGTCATGTCCCCGCTGCCGCAGCCGATGTCGAGGAGATGGCCGCCCCGGACGGGAACATGGCGCAGGATGAGCGCCAGCTCGTCGTGGATGCGTTCCGGATGGTCGGTCATTTCGCGCGCTCCTGTCTCGGCGCCGGGTCTCAGCCGGCCTGGGCGAGCATGCGGCGCGCCCGTTCCACCACCGGCCGGTCGATGAGCTGGCCGTTGAGCCGCACCGCGCCGTTGCCCGCGTGCTCGGCCGCGGCGACGATGGCGCTCGCCCTCGCCAGCTGGGCGGCATCGGGGGCGAAGCCGGCATGCACCGCCGCCACCTGCCTGGGATGGATGCAGAGCTTGCCGCCGAAGCCGAGTCCGCGCGCCGCGCGCACGTCGGCGGCGAGCCGCGCCGCGTCGTCGAGGGCGACGGTCACCCCGTCCACCGGCGGCGCGATGCCCGCCGCGGCGGAGGCGATCACCAATTGGGAGCGGGCGTGGAGCAGGCCCCGGTCGTCGTCCTCGATGCCGGTGTCGAGCTGGAAATCGACCGAGCCGAACGCCAGCTGGCGCACCCCCGCGACGGCGGCGAGCGCGCGCGCGTTCCACAGCCCGAGCGCGGTCTCGATCAGCGGCACGATGGGCAGGGGCGCGGGTAGCCGCGCGGCGAAGGCGGCGAGCGCGGCCGCCTCCTCCGCCTTCGGCAAGAGCACGTGGGTGATGCCGGGCGTGGCGAGGACGGCCGTGTCGTCCTCGTGCCATTCGGTGCCGAGGCCGTTCACCCGCACGGCGGCGCGCCCGCCGGCGGACAGCCAGCCGCGGATGGCCGTGCGCGCCCGTGCCTTGGCATCCGGCAGCACCGCATCCTCGAGGTCGAGCACGGTCACGTCGGCGCCGGCGGCCACCGCCTTGTCGAACCGCTCCGGCCGGTCGCCGGGCACGAAGAGATAGCTGCGATGGGTCACGGTCATGCGGTCCTCCCGTGCGCCGCGGCGCTGGCTCAGGCCGGCTGCGGGCGCCGGCGCCTGCCGGGCCGCGTCAGGACGAGATAGAGGCCCACCAGCAGCATCACGACGCCGATGGCGAGATAGGCGGCGGCAAAGCTGTCGGTGCGCGCCACCACCTGGGCGAACGCGGGCGGGCCGACCACCACGCCGGCATAGGTGAGGAACAGGCTCGCCCCGGCCACCGTGGCGGCCTGGCCGGCGGGCGCGAGATTGGCGATCTCGGCGAGGAACACGCCGTTCCAGCCGATGGCGCTCGCGCCGAAGACGACGGCGATCAGCAGGAAGGCGGCGATCGGCCATGAGGCGCCGGCAAAGGCGAAGGTGATCCCGGCCAGTCCCATGGCGAGGCCCAGGAGGCCGAGCAGGCGGCGGGGCGCGATGAAGCGGTCGGAGAGCCAGCCCCAGCCGATGCGTCCGGTCACGCCCGCCACCTGCGCCACCGCGAGGACGGTTCCCGCCAGCGCCAGCCCCATGCCCTGCGCCGAGGTGAGGTAGATCACCAGGAAGGTGGTGAGGCAGAGCTGCATGGCGCCGAAGAAGAAGGAGCACACGCCCATGTCGCGGATGGGCGGCGAGGCGAACACCATCTGCAGCGCCCGCAGCGGGGCCGTCGCCGAGATGGCGCGGGCGGGCTCGCGGTCGTCGTCGAGCGCCTCGCGGATGGTCTGGGTGACGGCGGTGGCCAGGACGCACAGGATGGCGACGACGACGGCGGTCGCCTGCCAGCCGATGCTGCCGATGAGGGACGGCAGGAGCAGCCCGGCCAGCATCCCGCCCAGCGGCACGCCGGTCTGCTTCAGCGAGAAGGTGAGGCCCATGCGGTGGGGCGGCGTGGTGCGCACCAGGATGTGCGAGCTGGCCGGCGTGATCGGACCGTAGCCGAGGCCGATGAGCATCGCGGCGAGGAGGATCATGGCCGGCGTTCCGCTCGCCGCAGCCAACAGGCCAAGCGCGCAGAGCAGCAGCGAGGCCTGGCTCATGCGGATGGCGCCCCAGCGCCGCACCATGTCGCCCGAGACGAGGCTGGACACGCTCGCGGTGGCATAGACGATGCCCACGAAGAGGCCCACCGTCTCGGCCGCCAGCCCGGTGGCGCGGGCCGCCGCCGGCGCCATCACCGGCGCGGCGAGGGAGGAGAGCGAGGCGAGCGCCTGGATGGTGATGGTCACGGCGAGCGGCAGCACCGTGCCCCCGCCCGGCCTCGATCCGGCCCGTTCCGTCATGCGCCGCGCCCCGCCGCCGAGGCGCTTTCCAGGCGCAGGGTCATGGAATGGCTGAAGCGGTCGCCGGGATGAAGGTTCACCGCCACTTCCATGATATTGCCGGCCGCGTTGAGATATTTGCGGATCACCCGGAGGCCCGCCGTGCCGGGCTCCACGCCGAGCACCCTGGCGCTCTCCTCGTCGATGGCCACGGCGCTGATCTGCTGGCGGACCTCGGTGACGACCACCCCGTAGCGCTGCTCGATCAGGGCGTAGAGCGGCAGGTCGGGCGCGCTGACGCCCTTGAGCACGTCGCGATAGGGCCAGACGATGAACACCTGGGTCAGCGCGATGGGCTGCTCCTCTCCCGTGACGCGCCGCTCGCCCACCACCTTCAGCCAGGCCTGGCCCGGCTGGCATTCCAGAAGCTCCGCGAGGTCCTCGTCGGCGATGACCTCGATCTGCTGGGTGAGGAAGAGCTTCACGTCCCGCACATACTGGAACAGGTCGCCGGAGCCGGTGCTCGAATGCACGTAGCGCGAGGCGCTGCGCAGGGCGCGCACGCGCGTCCCCACCCCCGGCTGCCGGGTCACCAGCCCGAGGTCGGCGAGGCGCCGGATCGCCTCGCGGACGGTGTGGCGGCTCACGCCGAACTGCGCGCACAGCTCATGCTCGGTCGGCAGCAGCGCGCCGAGCGGATAGCGGCCGGCGGCGATGTCGTCGATCAGCGACTGGGCGAGGGCGATATAGCGGGTGTGGCCCGCGCCGAGCGGCTGGGGGGAAGACTGGTTCATGGGAGGTCGCTGTACACTGGTTGCCGGGGCCGCGTCTTGGCGGCGTCGAGCGGCCCGAGGATTTCCTCATTGTGCGCGCCGAGCCGGGGCGCCGGCCGCAGCGGCAGCGTCTCGCCCGGGCAGCGCACCGGGCAGGCGGGCATCTTGATGGTGCCGCGCGCCGGATGGGGCACTTCCGCGATCAGGCCCTGCTCGCCCACGAAGGGGTTGTCGAGCGCCTGGGCCACGTCATAGACCGGCGCCACCGGCACCTTGCCGGCGAAATGCGCGATCCACGCGGCGGTGGTGCGCTCGGACAGCACGGCGTCGAGCTCGACGGTCAGCGCATCGCGGTTGGCGAGGCGCGCGCTGAAGCTCAGATAGCGCGGGTCGCTCGCCCATTCCGGCCGGCCGATGAGCTCCGCCAGCACCGGCCAGAACTTCTCCTTGTTGCACATGACGAAGACCCAGCCGTCCTTGGTCTTGTACATCTGGCTCGGGGTGAGCGAGGGGTGGGCACCGCGCGGCAGGCGGCCGGTCACGACGCCCTCGTTCATGTACCACGTGCCAAGATAGTTCACATTGTGGATCGCCACCTCGAACAGGGAGGTGTCGATATCGCGCCCCTTGCCGGTGGCGCGGGCCGAGACGAGGGCCGCGAGCAGCGCCATGGCCGCGGTGGTGCCCGTCATCATGTCGATGATCGAGACGCCGAAGCGCGCCGGCGGCCCGTCCGGCTCGCCGGTCAGGGAGCAGTAGCCCGCCTCCGCCTGCATCAGATAATCGTAGCCCGGCCAGGACTTGCGGGCGCCCTCGCGGCCATAGGCGGAAAGGTGGCAGCAGACGATGGCCGGGTTGATGGGCGCGAGGGCGTCATAGGTGACGCCGAGCTTCTCCGGCAGGTCGCCGCGCAGGTTGTCGAACACCGCATCCGCCGTGGCCACCAGCGCCCGGAACATCTCCTGCCCCTCGGCGCTCTTCATGTCGAGGGTGACGCTCTTCTTGTTGCGGTTGAAGGACTGGAAGAAATGGCTGTCCCCCGGCTCGAAGAAATAGGGGCCCACCATGCGGCCGACGTCGCCGCCCTCGGCGGGATTCTCGATCTTGATGACCTCGGCACCGAGATCGGCCAGATGCTGGGTGCCGAAGGGGCCGGCGCCATATTGCTCGACCGCGAGGATGCGGACGCCTTCGAGGGGCAGGCTCATGCCGGATTCCTTTCCACCAGCTGGCGGGCGATGATGATGCGCTGCATCTCGTTGGTGCCCTCGCCGATGATCAGCAGGGGCGCGTCGCGATAGAGACGCTCCACGTTGTATTCTTTCGAATAGCCGTAGCCGCCATGGATGCGCAGGGCTTCGGTGGCGTTGGTGAGGGCCGCCTCGGTGGCGAAATACTTCGCCATGCCCGCCTCCATGTCGCAGCGCTCGCCGCGGTCGAAGGCGCGCGAGGCGTGCTCGACGAGAAGGCGCGCCGCTTCCACCCGCGTGCCCATCTCGCCCAGCATGAGCTGGATCGCCTGATGCTCGCAGATGGGCTTACCGAAGGTCTTGCGCACCTGGGCATATTTCAGCGCCTCGTCCAGCGCCGCGCGGGCGACGCCGACGCCGCGGGCGGCCACGTTGATGCGCCCGAGCTCCAGCCCGGAGAGCACCTGCTTCAGGCCGAGGCCCTCCTTGCCGCCCACCAGCCGGTCCACCGGCACGCGGTAGTCGCGGAACAGCAGCTCGCAGGTGTCGATGCCGCGATAGCCGAGCTTCTCCAGCTTGCGCACCACCTCGAAGCCCGGCCCCTTCTCGGCGATCAGCAGGCTCATGCCGGTGTGGCGCGGCTGGGCGGCCGGATCGGTCTTCACCAGCAGGGCGATGCAGTTGCCATACATGGAATTGGTGATCCATGTCTTGGCGCCGTTGACCACGTATTCGTCGCCCTCGCGCCGGGCGACGGTGCGGATCGCCTGCAGGTCCGTGCCCGCGTCCGGCTCGGTAAGGCCGATGCCGCCGCGCAGCTCGCCGGTGGCGAAGCGCGGCAGGAACTCAGCCTTCTGCGCCTGCGTCCCGGCGCGCTGCACCGCCGAGGCCATGATGAGGTGCGAGTTGATGATGCCGGACAGCGACATCCAGGTGCGCGCGATGCGCTCCACGATCTTGGCATAGGTGGAGGTGGACAGGCCGAGGCCGCCGTACTCCTCGGCGATGATGCAGCCGAAGAGCCCCATCTCCTTCATCTTCTCGACGATCTCGGCGGGATAGATGTCGTCATGGTCGAAATGGCGGACATAGGGCGCCACCTCGGTCTTCAGGAACCGGTCGATCATGTCGAGCATGATTTCTTCCTGCTCGACCATTTCCGTCTCGCTCAGCATCGCAGCCATCCTCACGCGCGGCCCGCCAGAAGCCGCGACAGCTCCCGCGCCGAAATTCCCCCATCCAGGCCGAGCACGGCCTGCCTGATCCGCTCCACATGGGCCGCGGTGAGCGCCATGCCGGCGTTCTCCTCGAACTTGGCGGTGATGTCGGCGGAGCTGAGCGGGCGATCCGAGGCGCCGCGGTTCATGTGCTCGCGGTGGCGCAGCTCGCGCCCGTCGGTGAGCGTCACGATCACCTCGCCGGAATAGTATTTCGGGAAGGCGGAGTCGGGGTCGGGCTCGTAGTCCACCTTGTGCGCCACGGCGAGCGTGGCGGGGTCGTTCAGCGCCTCGGGCTCCAGCTCGGCGAGGCCGAAACGGCCATGCACAAGGCTCGAGGCCACCGCGAAGGGGATGGAGAACTGGGCGTCGTAGCTGTTCTGCGGCTTCTGCTTGTGGTTGACCGGCTCGCACACCGTCTTGACCACCTCGGCGGGAATGAGCGCGCGCACGTGCGCGATCTGCTCGGGCCGGATGTCGTGGGCGGCGCGCAGCGCCATGGCGGCATCGGCGCAGGCATGGGTGAAGTGGCAGGCCGGCAGCGGCTTCACCGCCACCTTCTCCACCTCCCACACAGTGTCGAGCCCATCGACCGCCAGGCTCAGGCCGGCCGGATCGAAATAGCTTCCCAGATGGCTCGGAAACAGGCCGAAGCGCCCCTCATAGACCGCCTTGGGTCCGATGAAGCCGCTGCGCGCCAGGGCCGCCGCGGTGATGCCGGCGACGCCCGCCCAGCCGGGGTGCATCCTTTTGGTCCAGGCGCCGTCCTGCAGGAACTCGAGGCTGCCGGAGGCCATGGAAAGCACGATGCCCTGCGCGTGGGCGAGCTGCTTCTCCGTCAGGCCGCGCAGCTTGCCGGCGACGAGGGTGCAGCCGAAGGCGCCGATCAGGCCCGTGGGATGGAAGCCGACCTGGTGGAAGCCGCCCTTGGCCACGGAACCGAGGCGGGTCGCCACCTCCATGCCGGCGATGTAGGCGGTCAGCAGGTCCGCCCCGGAGGCGCCGACCTCCGCCGCCATGCCGAGGGCGGTGGGAAAGCAGCTCGCCGTCGCATGGATGACGCCCGCCGTGTGGGTGTCGTCATAGTCGAGGCCGTGGATGAGGACGCCGTTCATCATCACGGCATCGCGCAGCGGCAGGCGGGCGGAGGGATGGCCGATCACATCGCCGTCGCCGCTGCCGAACTCGCGCAGCGCCGCGAGGGTGCGGTGGGAGAAGTCGTATTGGGTCGAGGCGAGCGCGATGCCCACCGCATCGAGGATGAGGTGGCAGGCCCGCTCCCGCGCCGCAGCGGGGATGGAAGCGCCGTCCAGGCCATCGACGAAGGCGGCGAGGCGACCGGCGATCGGCTCCGCCGTATCGATCCGAATTTGCTCGTTCATGGTGGTGTCCTCCCTATCTGACGAGCGCCAGTGAGATCGCCGGGACGTAGGTGATGAGCGCCAGCGCGGTCAGCCGGATGGTGAAGAAGGGCATCACGCCGCGCGCCACCTCGTGCACCGGCATGCGGGCGATGCCGCTCATGACGAAGAGATTGAGGCCGATGGGCGGGGTCAGCGTGGCGATCTCCACGTTGGCCACCATGATCACCGCGAAGTGGATCGGATCGATGCCGAGCGCGGTGGCCGCGGGAAACAGCAGCGGCGCCGTCAGCACGATGAGGGAGATGCCGTCGAGGAACATGCCCAGGAACAGCAGCAGCAGGTTCACCACCAGCAGGAAGGTGTAGTGGTTCATCTCGGCGGCGTGCAGCAAGCCGATGAGCGCGGTCGAGACACCGATGCGGGCCATGACGAAGCCGACGAGGCTTCCCCCCATCACCACGGCGAAGATCATGGTGGTCTGCAGGATGGAATCCCGCGCGGTGTCCCACATGCCGCCCAGCGTCACCGAGCGGTAGACCAACAGGCACAGCAGCGCGGCATAGCCGGCGGCGAACGCGGAGACCTCGGTCGGCGTCAGGAAGCCGGTATAGATGCTGCCGATCACCAGCACCGGCATCAGCAGGGCCGGCACGGCGGCGGGCAGGGCGCGGGCGAAGCCGGCGTAGTCCGGACGGGCGATCTTGTGGCCGTAGCCATGGCGCTGCGCCATGATCGCCACGCCGATCATCAGCAGGATCGCCTCCATGATGCCCGGCAGGATGCCGGCCATGAACAGCTTGTCCACCGGAAGCCCGACGATGGCGCCGATGAGGATGAAGCCGAGCGAGGGCGGGATCATCAGGCCGAGCGTGCCCCCCACCGCCACCAGCGCGGCGGCGAAGCGCGCCGGGTAGTTCTCGCGCTTCAGCCCCTCCACGGTGGAGCGGCCGATCGCCGCCGCCGAGCCCACCGACGAGCCCGACACCGCGGCGAAGAAGACCGAGGTGATGAGCACCGTCTGGGCGAGGCCGCCGCGCACCGCGCGGACGAGGGATCCCACCAGCTCGATCATCAGCTCGGCGATGCGGCCGCGCATCATGAGGTTGCCGGCGAGCACGAACATGGGGATCGCCATGAGGGAATAGGAATTGACCGACTTGAACGCGGTCTGGGCGATCACCGTCATCGGCACGCCGCCGAAGAAGAGCAGCAGCACGGCCGCCACCAGGCCGAGGGCCACCGCCACCTGGCTGCCGATGGCGAGGAAGAGCAGCGCCGCGGGGAGCGCGATGGCGCCGGTCATGCGCTCTCTCCCGGCTGGCTCTGGCCGGATTCGGGCAGGGGGAGGAACGGGTCGCGCCCGTTCCACGCCCGCACGATGCAGCCGACGTAATAGATGGCGAGGAGGACCGCGCCGATGGGCATCGCCAGGAACAGCGCCCACATGGGCAGGTCCAGGGTCGATTCGGTCATCATGCCGATGGTGTAGTAGCGCTCCACCTGGGGAATGGCGGCGAGCAGCAGGATCAGCGCGAAGACGAGGCCGGCGACGCTGGCGAGGACGTTGCAGGCGCGCTGCCCCCAGGGCGGCAGGGTCGCCACCAGCATCTCCGTGCGGATGTGCATGCCGGCGCGCCCGGTCGCGCCGATGGCGAGGAAGAACGCCCAGATCATCAGGTAGCGCACGCTTTCCTCGGCCCAGAAATAGCTGTGGCGGAGGAAGCCGCGGCTGAACGCCTCGGTCAGCATGATCCCGGTCGCAAGCAAAGCGAGCACGGTGGCGACCGAAAGCAGCGGTCCGCATTCGAACCGGCCCCAGAGCGTTCCGCGCCGGGCGGGGCTCGCCGGGGTCTGCGCGCGGGAGGAGGGGTGCGCGGCACCCACGGGTTCAGCCGCCAACGCCACAGCTCGCCTCCATCTTCCGGATCTTGGCGACGAGGTCCGGATGGGCCTTGTCGAACGGCTCGACCGCCTGCTTGGCCAGCCCGCGCCACTGCTCGATCTCGGCGGCGTCGGCGACGTGGAACAGCGCGCCCTGGGCCTTCATCTTGTCGATCAGCTTGTCGTCGGCGGCCTTGGCCTCGATCCATTCGCGCGCCGCGATCTCCTGAACCGAGGCGGAAACCGCCGCCTTGAGATCGGGGGAGAGCTTGTCGTACCAGGCGCCATCCACCACCACCGCATAGGTGGCGAGCTGGAAGCCCGGCACGTACCAGGCATACTTGCCGCTGATGCCGATCATCTCCGCCCAGCCCGCCGGCGAGGTGAAGACGCCGTCGATGGCGCCCTGCGACATGGCCGAGCTCATCTCGGATGCGGCCATGGACACCGGGCTGACGCCGAGCCGCCGCATGGTATCGAGGAAGATCCGCCCGCCGGTGACGCGCACCTTCGTGCCCTGAAGATCCTCCTTCTTCGCCACGTCCTTGCCGGAGAAGATGAAGAACAGGTCGGCGGTGCGCAGCAGGGCCAGCACCTTGAGGCCGCGCGGCTCCACATAAGAGGAGATGACCTCGGTGAGCCCGCTGGCGAAGCAGGAATTGGTCATCATCTTGTCGCTGACCGCGAACGGCAGGTTCAGCACGCCCGCCTCCGGGGCGATGGATTCGAGGCGCACCGAGACCGGCCAGACCATCTGCACGGCCCCGGTGCCGAGCGCGGCGAGCGCATCCTGCTCGTTGTAGAGCTGTCCGGCGGGGAAGACCTGCACGTCGATCTTGCCGCCCGTCTTCTGCTTCACGAGGTCGGCGAACTGCTTCTGATAATCGGTCTTCCAGTGGGTCGCGGCCACCTCGTTGGGCAGCACGAGGGTCTCCGCGGCGGCCGCGGGACCTGCGAGCGCCGCGAGCGCCCAGCCGGCGAAGAGAAGGGATTTGGGACAGAACATCTTCATTTGGCGTTTTCTCCCTTTTTCAAGAAAAGATCGCCCGTGGCGGGCGCTTTCCTTTTATTGTTCTATTGTTGCTTCGAACCGGCGGGACGCGCCGGCGTCAGTAGCCGGCATCGGCATCCCGGCTTCCGTCCCGCTTCTGGATGAGGGCGGAGCGCTCGAACGTCATGAACACCGTGCCGTCGGCCTTCACGCCCCTGGTGCGCACCTTCACGATACCGGCGCCGGGACGGGACCTGGATTCGCGCTTATCCAGCACCTCGGATTCCGCGTAGATGGTGTCGCCGGGAAAGACCGGAGCGGTGAGCGTGATGGATTCCCAGCCGAGGTTGGCGATGGCCTTGCCGCTCACGTCCGGCACGGTCATGCCGAGGACGATGGCGACCGTGAGCCCGCTGTTGACGAGCGGCTTGCCGAACTCCGACTTCGATGCATAGACCGCATCGCAATGCATCGGATGCAGATTCATCGTCATAAGGGAAAAATTGATGTTGTCGGACTCGGTGATCGTTCGCCCGGGCCGGTGCTCATAGACATCTCCGATTTCGAAATCTTCGAAATACCGTCCGATCTCGCCGCGATACCGTTTCTCACCGATCTTTTTCACGAATGCGCCTCCCGTAGCATGGCACGCGACCCGCTTTGCTTGTTTGTTCGGATGTCCGGACAAATGTGGCAGGCGCCAGCGGCCTTGTCAACGGGCGTCGGCGCGTCGACGGCGCTAGCGGGGGTGGCGACGGCACCGCCGCGGGTCGATCCATCGGAAGGTGATCGGAGCTCAGGTCGGCCGGGGCGGGTCGCGTGACCCGCCGCTCTCGGAGGGTCCGCCCGTCACCCGCGCGGCGGAGAGGGGCCACCGCCGGCTCCCGCGGGAGCGGGGCATCCTCTCGCCCGCCTCCCCCACAGGGCGCGAATGCCCGGCCTCGGCCGCAGGCAGCGCGCGAGCGCCGGGCGCCTCGCGCCCCACCCGCGATCCCGCCGCTCGGCGCGGCGGGATCGGCCGTGTCGCTACGTGCCTCAGTCGGCGAGCTTGCGCTTGGTCTTGTTCTCCTCGACCGCCGGCGCCGCGGCGCCCTGCTCGGCCGCGGCCTTGTCGGTGAGATCGATGGTCACCTTCTCGATCTTGCCGGTGAAGGCGAACGGCATGCCCGCCTGGTCGGAGATCGGCGTGCCGTCCTTGCGGCCGACGCTCGCCCCCTCGTCCAGGGAGAACATGCAGCACTGGGTCTGCTCGATGCGCCCCTCGCCGACCTTCTTGCCGTTCACCAGCAGCGTGCCGACGCCGCCCTTGCCGGCGCCGCCGCCGTCATAGGCGAATTCGAAGCGCACGCTGGCCTTGCCAGGCTTGAGCGCCTCGTCCGCCACGATCTCGTACTGCTTGAGGCCGAGCCAGTTGTAGCCATAGGCGGGCTTGCCGTCCTTCACGTAGAAGGCCCAGCCGCCGAACCGACCGCCCTGCGCCAGGAGGATGCCCTCGGCGCCCTGGTCCGGCACCTCGACCTCGGCGGTGATGGCGTGGGACTGGTTCTTGATGTTGATGAAGGCATTCTCCGACATCACCGGCATGCCGGGATAGACGGTGAGCGAGCGCCGCCCCGCCATCAGGTCCGGGCGCCCGGCGATGGCCGGGTTCATCCGCTCGGCGGCGCGGTCGTCGATGGGCAGGACGTGGTTCTTCGACGCCACGTCCATGAACAGCGCCTGCATCTCCTTGAGCTTCTGCGGGTTCTTGGCCGCAAGGTCGTTCACCAGCGAGAAATCGGTGCGGGTGTCGTAGAGCTCCCACACGTCGTCCTTCAGCGCATGGTCGGGCTGCTGCTGCCAGGGCTCGCGATGCACCGTGCCGGCGAGCCAGCCCCTGTCATAGATGGCGCGGTTGCCGGTGATCTCGAAATACTGGGTGAGGTGCCGGTCCTTGGCGGCCGGATCGTCCATGGCATAGAGCATGCTCACGCCCTGGATCGGCTCCTGCACCGAGCCGTTGACCTCCTTGGGCTGCGGCAGGCCGGCCGCCTCCAGGATGGTGGGCGCGATGTCGATCACATGGTGCCATTGCGGGCGGACCTCGCCATGGCCCTTGATGTGCTTCGGCCAGGAAACCACCAGCGGATTGCGGGTGCCGCCGTAGCTGGATGCCACCTGCTTGGTCCAGGTGAAGGGCGTGTCGCCCGCCACCGCCCAGCCGGCCGCGTAGTGATTGTAGGTGAGCGGGCCGCCGAGATCGTCGATATGGGCGAGCACGTCCTGCAGGTTCTCCTCGACCCCGTTGAAGTAGGAGTTCTCGTTGAACAGGCCGTTGGTGACGCCTTCGGCGCTCGCGCCATTGTCGCCGACGACATAGAACACCAGGGTATTGTCGAGCTGGCCGGTCTCGGCGATGGCGCCGATCAGCCGGCCGATCTCCACATCGGCATATTCACCGTATGCCGCGAAGACTTCCATCTGCCGCGCGAACAGCTTCTTCTCGTCGGGCGAGAGCTTGTCCCAGTCCTTGATGAAGGACGGCTTGGGCGCCAGCGGCGCGTCGGCCGGCACCACGCCGAGCGCCTTCTGCCGGGCGAGCGTCTCCTCGCGCACCTTGTCCCAGCCCTGGTCGAACTTGCCGCGGTACTTCTCGATCCATTCCTTCGGCACGTGATGGGGTGCGTGGGTCGCGCCCGGGGCGAAATAGATGAAGAACGGCCGGTCGGGCGTGAGCGACTTCTCGGCCTTCATCCACTTGATGGCCTGATCGGTCATGTCGGTCATGAAGTGGTAGTTGGGATCCTCGGGCACCTCGATCTGGGTGGTGCCGTCATAGACCAGGGGCGCCCACTGGTTCACCTCGCCGCCCATGAAGCCGTAGAACTTGTCGAACCCCTGCCGCGTCGGCCAGCGGTCGGTGGGTCCGGAGACGCTCACCTCCCAGGCCGCGGTCTCATGGTTCTTGCCGAATTGCGCCGTGCTGTAGCCGTTGAGGCGCAGCATCTCGGCGATGCTGGCGATGTTGTCCGGCCGCTGGCCGGTGTTTCCGGGGAAGGCGGTGGCGACCTCGGTGATGCCGCCCATGTTGTTCATGTGATGGTTGCGGCCGGACAAGAGGGCGGTCCGCGTCGGCGAGCAGAGCGCCGTGGTGTGGAACTGGTTGAAGCGCAGCCCCTCGTTGGCCAGCTTCTCCACGGTGGGCATGTGGACCGGCCCGCCGAACACGCTCGACTGACCAAAGCCCATGTCGTCGATCAGCACGATGAGGACATTGGGCGCCCCCTCCGGCGCCTTCACCTCGAAGCGCGGCGGCGGCGTGGCATCGCGCGCGTCCAGCTCCTTGTAGAGCGGCGGCTTGGGGCCCTTGATCGGCAGGACCGTGCGATCCAGCCCTTCCGCGGCGCGCGCCACGGTCCCGGCGGTGGAGCAGACGGCGGCGACGGCGACGGCGCAGGCGATGACAGCGCCCGCTGCGCGATGGAGCTGGTGCACCATAGGATTACCCCCATTGTAAAGTCGTTGGCCATCGGGGCGATGGCAGAACGCCTCATGCAGCCATCGCGTTCCGCGAACGCCGAACCCCCGCAACCCCGCCTTGCGGAGCGCTGGCCGAGCGGAGGTTGCCGACCACCCTTCCCCAACGGCGGCGCGGTCCCCCCAGCCTCGATATACCGTGCGGCGCTTGCAGGGTCACCGCCCGGGATCGGCCTAAATCGGTTCGCCCGGAGAGATCGTTAAATCTTTCGCGACCCGCCACGGGGAGGCGCGTTCCGGGGACCGCGCGGCGACGCGCGACCGCCCGGGCAGGGCAATGTGAGAAGCAGAGAGGCCATCCGCGCGGCGGCCGGCAGGCCCAGCCCCTACTGCAGCGCGTCCAGGTGCATGCGGATATGCGCCGCCTCTGCCGCCGTCGTCGCAAGGCCGATCGCGGTCATGAAGCTCTCGCGCGCCTCGCGCGTCTGGCCGAGCTGCATCAGCAGCGCGCCGCGCAGGCCGTGGAAATGAAAATAGCCCGCCAGCGCCGCGCCGAGCGGCTCCACCATGGCGAGCGCCGCTTCCGGCCCGCGCAGCTTGGAGACCGCCACCGCCCGGTTCAGCGTCACCACCGGCGAGGGCTGCATGATCTCCAGCGTGCCGTAGAGCAGGTCGATCTCGGCCCAGTCGGTCTCCTCGGGGCGCTCGGCCCGCGCGTGCAGGGCGGCGATCGCCGCCTGCACCTGATAGGGTCCGGGACGACGGTGGCGGATCGCCTTGTCGAGCAGCGCCAGCCCCTCGACGATCATCGGCCGGTTCCAGAGCGTCCGGTCCTGCCGGTCGAGCAGGATCACGGCGCCCCCGGCGTCGAAGCGCGCCGCGGCGCGGGCGTGCTGCAGCAGCATGAGGGCGGCAAGGCCCATGATCTCCGGCTCCGCCGGAAACAGCCGCAGCAGCAGGCGGACCAGCCGGATCGCCTCCTCGCACAACGGCTCGCGCGCGGCCGAGGTGTCGCCGGCGGCCGAATAGCCCTCGTTGAACACCAGATAGATCATGGCGGCCACGGCGCCGAGCCGCTGCGCGCGCTCCACCGCCCCCGGCGCCTCGAACGGAACGTCGGCCCCGGCGATGCGCGCCTTCGCCCGGGTGATGCGCTGCTCCATGGCGGCCTCGCTCACCAGGAAGGCGCGGGCGATCTGCCGGACCGAGAGGCCGGAGACGATGCGCAGCGCGAGCGCGATCTGCTGGGTGGCCGGCAGCTCGGGATGGCAGCAGATGAACAGCAGGCGCAGCACGTCGTCGCGATAGTGCGAGGTGTCCATGCGCTCGGCCATCGCGGCTTCGGCATCCTCCCTGTCGGACAGCGCCTCCTCCGGCGGCAGCCCGGTCTGCTTCGCCCGCCGCCGCACCGCATCGAGCGCCACGTTGCGGCCGACGAAGATGAGCCAGCCCGCGGCATCGCGCGGCGGACCGCTCTGCGGCCAGGTCCTCAGCGCCCGGAGGCAGGCCTCCTGGAACGCTTCCTCGGCAAGGTCGAGATCGCGGAAATAGCGCAGCAGCGCGGCGAGGGCCTGCGGGCGCGCGGCGGCGAGCGTCGCGCCGATCCAGCGCGTCTCCTCCATCACCCCCTCGCGCCGCCGTCCTGGAACAGGCCCACCGGGCGGATCTCGTAGGAGCCTCCGGGATTGGCCCTGCCCAGCTCGCGGGCGATGTCGAGCGCCTCGTCGAGGTCCTTGCAGTCGAGGATGTAGAAGCCGAGCAGCTGCTCCTTGGTCTCGGCGAACGGCCCGTCGAGCACCAGGGGAGGATCCTGGTCCTTGCGCAGCGTCGTCGCGGCGGTGGTCGGCAGCAGCCGGGCCACCGGGCCGAGCTTGCCCGCCGTGACGAGGCGCTCCTGCACCGCGGCGAGCTTCGCCATCACCGCGGCGTCCTCCTCCTTGCTCCAGGCGCAGACGATGTCTTCCTGGTGGTAGCAGAGCAGAGCGTAGAGCATGGCTGGCCTTTCGCGATCTCAGGGGTTCAGCCGCCGCTGATGGCGGTCAGCACGAAGACGTCGCTCCCCGGGGTGAGCGGGGTCGACAGGCGGGCGCGGCGCCCGTCGACGAACACGTTGATATGCCGCCGGATCGCCGGCGTCTCGTCGCACAGCCGCGCCCGCATGCCGGGCCAGAGCGCATCGAGCCCGTCCACCATCTCGTCGACGGTCCGGGCGGTGAGCGCGACGCGCCGCTCGGCGCCGGGAAAGAGCACGACGAGATGGGGCGGCAGGCGCACCAGCACCGGCGCCCGCGGTTCGTCCGGTATCGGCTCACGCGCGTCCCCGCTCATGGCGAACCCCTCACCGCTCCATCACCAGCGTCTCGACCGAGGTGATGGTCGGCAGATGCGGGGCGAGGCAGGTCCAGGTCTCGCCCTCGTCGATGCTGGCATAAAGGCCGCCCGAATTGGTGCCGAAATAGACGCCGGCCGGCTCCAGCGTGTCGGTCGCCAGCGCCTGGCGCAGCACATTGAAATAGGCGCCGCCCTGCGGCAGGCCCTCGCGCCGCGCCTGCCAGTGGCTGCCGCCGTCCCGCGTGCGCCACACCGCGGCCTTGCCCTCCGGCATGAAGCGGCCCTTGATGTCGCCGTTCAGCGGCACGAGATAGAGGCCGTCCGGATCGCGCGGATGGACCGCGGCGGGAAATCCGAAGGAGGAGGGCAGGCCCTCCTCGATGCTCTCCCACGACCGGCCGCCGTCGTCCGAGCGGTACATGCCGCAATGGTTCTGCTGGTAAAGGCGCCGGCCGCCCGGCGCCATGACGAGGCAGTGCACGCACTGGCCGAACTCGGGATAATTCTGCCCCTCCGGCATGTAGTCGGCGCGGGTGCCGCGATTGCGGGTCTCCCAGGTCTCGCCGCCGTCCTCGCTGGCGAACACGCCGGCCGCCGAGATGCCCACCCAGATCTTCTTGTGGTCGGCCGGGTCGAGCAGCAGCGAGTGGAGGATCAGCCCGGCGCCGCCGGGGTTCCACTGCGCCCGGGTCGGGTGCTGCTGCAGGCCGTGCAGGTGGGTCCAGGTCTCGCCGCCATCGGTGCTGCGGAACAGGCCGGCCGGCTCGACCCCGGCATAAAGGGCACCGTCCGCGCCGATGGCGAGGCTCCACACCGCCTTCACCGGCTCCTGCCCGGCCGCGTAGGCGAGCCCGCAGCTCGAATGGGACCAGGTCGCCCCGCGATCGGTCGATTTCCACACCGCGGGCCCGAACCACTCGTTGCCGCCGCCGGCGTAGAGCGTGCCGCTCGCCGGATCGGCAACCACGTGGTTGGTGGGCCAGGTTTCGCAGAACGGGCCGCGCACCTGCCACGCGCGTCGGGCGGCGTCGCTTTCGAGGATGAAGGCGCCCTTGCGGGTGCCGACCAGGAGGTAGACCTGCTGTCCCATGGCGCCTCTCCCTCATTCCGGCGTGGTCACGACCATCCAGGACACGCCGAAGCGGTCGGTCAGCGTGCCGAAGCTGGGCGAGAAGAAGGTCTTCCCCAGCGGCATGGTCACCTGGCCGCCTTCGGCGAGGGCGGAGAACTTCGCCTCGGCCTCCTGCGGCGAGGCCACCGAGAGCGCGAGCGAGACGCCGCTGAAGGCTGCGCCGTCGGACTGGCAGCCGTCGGAGGCCATCAATTCCGTATCGCCGATCCGGAAGCTGGAATGCATGATCTTCTCGTCCCAGCCCTCCGGAACCATGCCGGGCGGCGGCGGTTCCGGCGCATCGCGGAAGCGCATCAGCACGGTCACCTCGGCGCCGAGCGCCGCGGTGTAGAAGGCGATGGCCTCCTCGGTGCGGCCGTTGAACATCAGATACGCCTGAACATGCATGGTGGTGTCCTCCTTGGCCTTGTCCTCGTGCGGGCGCGGCGGCCGGATGTGCCGGCGTCCGTGACCCGAGGACGAACGCCGGAAGGCTAGGCCGACATCGCGGCGGGAATTTTTTCGCCGCCCGGCAAAGCGGAAAAAACGGCGGCCGCTGTCGGGTCCGGCCCTCCCGGTTCGTCCTCAAGATGGCGCGGGGCCGCGCACGCCTCTGGCGATCCGGCCGGTTCCGCCGATACTGACCGACGCCCGCGCCGGTTCCGTCAGTCACCAAGAGGAGCGATCATGCCCAGCACCATCCGCCTGCACCGCGTTCTCGCGACCAGCCCCGACAAGGTCTATCGCGCCTTCATCGAGGCGGACGCGCTGGCCAAATGGCTGCCGCCGAACGGCTTCACCTGCACCGTGCACCACCTCGATGCGACGGTCGGCGGACGCTTCCGGATGTCCTTCCGGAACTTCACGACGGGCGATGCCCACGCATTCGGCGGCGCCTATCTCGAGCTCGTGCCAGGCGAGCGGCTGCGCTACACGGACCAGTTCGAGGATCCCAATCTGCCCGGCGAGCTGGTCGTGACGGTGACGCTGAAGCCCGTGTCGATGGGCACCGAGGTGGAGATCACGCAGGAGGGCGTGCCGGACGTCATCCCGCCCGAGGCCTGCTATCTCGGCTGGCAGGAATCCCTGCGCAACCTGGCGCGCCTCGTCGAGCCCGACATCCGGCAATAGGGCGGCCGCGGTGCGGTCACCGGCGCAATCGCCGCCTTGATCATTTCGTCAAAACCGTCCGCGAGCCGGCCCCCGTTTCACTTGATCAAAGCATCGAAACGCGGGGCCGCTTGCGATTGCTGCAGCGCAAACGCCACCTGTCCACGTCCGCGCGAGGCCTTGAAGCGCGGCTCGCACGCGCCCTTCGCAGAGCAGCATGGCGGGCGGGCGCGCCGCCTTGGCGCCGATCTTGCCATCTTCAGCGGGCCAACCGCGCCGACAGGGCGCGCCGCCAAAGATATCGAGACAGGAAACGCCATGGCTTTGCTCGAACGCCACGAATGGTACGACCTCGCGCGCTCCACCAACTGGACGCCCAAATATGTCACCGACGCCGAACTGTTCCCGGAGATCATGACCGGCGCGCAGGGCGTGCCGATGGCGGAGTGGGAGGTCTATGACGAGCCCTACAAGACCTCCTACCCCGAATACGTGCGCATCCAGCGCGAGAAGGACGCCGGCGCCTATTCGGTGAAGGCGGCGCTGGAGCGCAGCCGCATCTATGAGGATGCCGATCCGGGCTGGCGCTCGATCCTGAAATCCCACTACGGCGCCATCGCGCTGGGCGAATACGCCGCCATGAGCGCGGAGGCCCGCATGTGCCGCTTCGGCCGCGCGCCGGGCATGCGCAACATGGCGACCTTCGGCATGCTGGACGAGAACCGGCACGCCCAGATCCAGCTCTATTTCCCGCACGAATACTGCCCGAAGGACCGTCAGTTCGACTGGGCGCACAAGGCGTATCATTCCAACGAATGGGCGGCCATCGCGGCACGCCACGCCTTCGACGACCTGTTCATGGCGCGCTCGGCCACCGAGATCGCGGTGATGCTGACCTTCGCCTTCGAGACCGGCTTCACCAACATGCAGTTCCTCGGCCTCGCCGCCGATGCGGCCGAAGCCGGCGACTTTACGTTCGCGAGCCTGATCTCCTCCATCCAGACCGATGAATCCCGCCACGCCCAGATCGGCGGGCCGGCCCTCCAGGTGCTCATCGCCAACGGCCGCAAGGCGGAGGCGCAGAAGCTGGTGGACATCGCCATCGCCCGCGCCTGGCGGATCTTCTGCATCCTGACCGGCCCGTCCATGGACTACAACACGCCGCTGGCGCACCGGAAGCAGTCGTTCAAGGAATTCATGCTGGAGTGGATCGTCGGCCAGTTCGAGCGCTCGCTGATCGATCTCGGCCTCGACCTGCCCTGGTATTGGGACAAGATGATCGCCGAGTTCGACTATCAGCACCACGCCTACCAGATGGGCCTGTGGTTCTGGCGCCCGACCCTGTGGTGGAACCCCGCCGCCGGCGTCACCCCCGCCGATCGCGACTGGCTGGAGGAGAAGTATCCCGGCTGGAACGCCAGCTTCGGCAAGGCCTGGGACGTGATCACTGAGAACCTCCTCAACGGCCGGCAGGACCTGACCCTGCCCGAGACCCTGCCCATCGTCTGCAACATGAGCCAGATCCCGATCTGCGCCGTGCCCGGCGACGGCTGGAACGTGAAGGATTATCCGCTGGAGTACGAGGGCCGGCTCTATCACTTCAACTCGGAGATCGACCGCTGGGTGTTCGAGCAGGAGCCGACGCGCTACCGCGATCACATGACCCTCGTCGATCGCTTCCTCGCCGGCCAGATCCAGCCGCCGGACCTCATGGGCGCGCTCGCCTACATGAGCCTTGCCCCCGGCGAGATCGGCGACGACGCCCATGGCTACGCCTGGGTCGAGGCCTGCCGGCCGCAGCGCGAGGCCGCCGAGTAATCCTCGGCCGCCCTCACCCGAATTCTTCCGTTTGACCTTTCAAAGGAGCCGAACATGGCCCTGTTTCCTGTTGTGTCCAACTTCCAGCATGACTTCGTGCTGCTGCTCCTGCCCGTGGACACCGACAACACCATGGACGAGGTGGCCGCCGCGGCGGCCCACCACTCCGTCAACCGCCGGGTCGCACCCCAGCCGGGCAAGGTGATCCGGGTGCGCCGGCAGGGCGCGGGCGATTTCTATCCGCGCGACGCCCGGCTCGGCGAGACCGACATCAGGCCCATGGAAACCCTCGAATTCATCTTCTGCGACGCGTGAGGGACCATGAGCTTCCAAAAGGCCGCAACCCTCGATGATCTCTGGGAAGGCGACATGACCGAGGTCGAGGTCGAGGGCCGGATCATCCTCCTGGTCTGGCCCGAGGGCGGCGAGGTCCGCGCCTTCCAGGGCATCTGCCCGCACCAGGACATTCCCCTGTCCGAAGGCAAGTTCGACGGGCGCGTCATCATGTGCCGCGCCCACCAATGGACCTTCGATGCCGCGACCGGCGCCGGGCTCAACCCGTCCGACTGCCGTCTCGCGGAATACCCCGTGAAGGTCGAAGGCGACCTCGTGCTGATCGACGTGGAGGGGGTCACCCCCCTCTTCGCGCACTCATAACAAGCAGAATTCCGGAGGAAACCATGAGCACCGACAAGGCCGCCGACGGCTATCGCAACAACCGCGTGGGCCCGATCCTGCGCGCCGGCCCGCTCACCCAGGGCGTCATCGAGGCGGCGGAGGAGGACAATCCCGGCAAGGAGATCCGCGTCGACGACAAGATCGCCTACGTGCGCATCGACACCGACGGCGAACTGATCCTGCGCCGCGAGACACTGGAGCGGGCGCTGGGGCGGCCGTTCCGCATGTCCGAGCTGGAGGTCAGCCTCGGCTCGTTCGCCGGGCGGATCGAGACCACCGACGACTACGTCCGCTTCTACTACGAAAAGACCCTCTGAAAGCTTCAGAACAAAAATCAAGGAAACGCCCAATGACCCAGCCTGCCGTTCTCCAGCCGCTGAAGACCTGGAGCCATCTTGCCGCGCGCCGCCGCAAGCCGAGCGAATACGAGATCGTCTCCACCAACCTGCACTACACCACCGACCGCCCGGACGCGCCGTTCGAGCTCGACTCCACCTTCCCCATGGCGCAGTGGTTCAAGACCAACCGCAACGCCAGCCCGCTCACGCATGACGACTGGAACGGCTTCCGCGATCCGGACGAGATCGTCTATCGCACCTACAACATGCTGCAGGACGGGCAGGAGAACTATGTCTACGGCCTGTTCGACCAGTTCTCCGCCCGCGGCCACGATGCCATGCTCGATCCCGCCTGGGCGCGCCAGCTCGCGCGGCTCTACACGCCCGGGCGCTACCTGATCCACGCGCTGCAGATGGGCTCGGCCTACCTCAGCCAGATGGCGCCGGCCTCCACCATCTCCAACTGCGCCACCTACCAGACCGCCGACACCCTGCGCTGGCTCACCCACACCGCCTACCGCACGCGGGAGCTGGCGAAGAGCTTCGAGGACATCGGCTTCGGCGCCGGCGAGCGCGCGACCTGGGAGAATGACCCCGCCTGGCAGGGCTTCCGCGAACTCGTGGAGAAGGCGCTCGTCGCCTATGACTGGGGCGAGAGCTTCGTGGCGCTGAACCTCATCGCCCGGCCGGCGGTGGAGGAGACGGTGCTGCGCGCCCTCGGCCAGGCGGCGCGCCACAATGGCGATACGCTGCTCGGCCTTTTGACCGACGCCCAGCTTGTGGATGCCGACCGCGCCCGCCGCTGGACCGGCGCGCTGGTCCGGTTCGCCGTGGCGCGCGAGGGCAATGGCGACGCGCTCGGCCGCTGGATCGCCAAATGGGCGCCGCTCGGCGATGCCGCCATCGACGCCTTCGCGGCGCATCTTCCGGATGTCCCCAATGCGGCGCAGGGCGCAAGGGACGCCGCCGCGGCACTGCGCCAGAGCTATGGCCTGTGACGGGCCGCGCGCCATGAAGCATCGCATCGCGATCGAGGGCGGAGACGTGTTCGACGTCTCCGCCGACGAGGACAGCCTGCTGCGCGGCGCCCTGCGCGCCGGCACGGGCTTTCCCTACGAGTGCGGAGTCGGTGGCTGCGGCAGCTGCCGGTTCGAGCTGGTGTCGGGCGAGATGGAGACCCTCTGGCCCGACGCGCCCGGCCTCTCCGAGCGCGAGCGGCGACGCGGCCGGCGCCTCGCCTGCCAGTCGCGCCCCCTCAGCGATTGCGTCATCAAGGTGCGCTGCGCCGACGAGTACCGCCCAAGGGTGCCCCCGCAGCGGCGGCAGGCCCTGCTCACGCGGCGTCGCGAGATCGCGCCCGGCATGGCGGAGCTGGTGTTCCAGGCCAACGGGCCGGCGGTCTTCCTGCCCGGCCAGTACGCCATCTTCCATCCGCCGGGGGTCGAGGGGCCGCGTGCCTATTCCATGTCCAACGGCCCCAACGCGGCGGGCGAGTGGTCCTTCATCATCCGCAAGGTGCCCGGCGGCAGGGGCAGCACGGCCATGTTCGACGCCCTGCAGCTCGGCGCCGTCGTCCCGCTGGATGGGCCCTACGGCAGCGCCTATCTGCGCGACAACAGCCCGCGCGAGATCGTCTGCATCGGCGGCGGCTCCGGTCTCGCGCCGGTGGTCTCGGTGGCCCGCGCGGCGCTGGAGCGGGGGCTGAGCCCGGTGCGGCTGTTCGAAGGCGCGCGGACCAAGGCTGATCTGTGCGGCCCGAGCCTGTTCAGCAAGGAAGAGCTGGCGGCGCTCAGCTATGTGCCGGTGCTGTCGGCCGAGCCGCAGGTCAGCCATTGGAGCGGCGCCCGCGGCTTCCTGCACGAGGAAGTGGAGCGCCAGGGCAGCGACCCCGGCGGGTGCGATTACTATTTCGCCGGCCCGCCGCCCATGATCGAAGCCTTGCAGGACCTTCTGATCATGCGCTGGAAGGTTCCGCTACCGCAGATCCACTACGACAAGTTCTTCTGAACGATCCGGCGCCCGGCGGCACCTTGGCCGGCGGGCGCCCCCGGCCCACCACCCCGTACAGTCGGTAACTGCGTAGAATATCGATATTCTATTGCCGCTATCCTGCCCCGGTGTTACACATCTCAAAACACTGCGCGACCGATCAAGAAAAGCGCGCGTGAGGGAGTGACGCCGAACAATCCTTGCATCGCAGCGGCTCCGCGCGAACGGCACGGCTGCGCTCGCGCCGGCGAGCCCCCTGCCCCGAGCCCGGACCAGGCCACGGCCGCGACGGCATGGAGGGGAGGAGCCTTGATGCAGATCGATCCTGCGCCCCGCAAGCGCGCGGCGGCGAAGGCCGCGCACCGCGAGGCGGCGCGCGAGAAGACGGCGGGCGGTGCCGAGCTGTGCGACGTCCGCGTTCCGGAAATCCACGATCTCGCCAAGCGGCTGCGCTTCGCGCCGCGGCAGGGGCGGATCTGGCTCGATGACCAGCGCATGATGCTGATGCATGTCAGCTCGCTCGGCGCGCTGCGGCAGGAGCTGATCGGCAGCCTCGGCAAGGACACCGCGCGCGGGGTGGTGACGCGGATCGGCTACCAGGCCGGCGCGCGCGACGCGGAGATGGCGAAGAAGCTGCGCTCCTCCTCCGGCTGCTACAACCACTTCCTCGCCGGCCCCCAGCTCGTCTCGCTGGAAGGCATCGTCCATTGCGAGCCGCTGGCGCTCGAGATCGACGTGGACAGCGGACATTATTTCGGCGACTTCGCCCTCATCGACTGCGCCGAGGCGGAGGCCCACGTGGCCACCTACGGCATCGGCGAGGAGCCGTCCTGCTGGATGCTGGTGGGCTATGCCTGCGGCTACACCAGCCGCTTCATGGGCCGGCCCATCCTGTGGCGCGAGACCGAATGCAAGGCCATGGGGCACGACCGCTGCCGGGTGGTCGGGCGCCCGGTGGAGGAATGGGGCGAGGATGCGCACGAGGACCTGCGCTTCCTGCAGATCGGCGATTTCGTCAAATGGACGCCCGCCCTGCCGCACCCGCCGGCGCCCCAGGCGCGGCTGTCGGCGATCGACGCCGCGAGCCAGGAGAATTCCTTCGGCATGGTCGGCGTCTCGGGCGGCTTCAACACGGTCTGCCATCTGGTGAAGAAGGTGGCGCCCACCGACGCCACCGTGCTCTTTCTTGGCGAGAGCGGCGTCGGCAAGGAGATCTTCTCGCAGAACCTTCACCGCCTGAGCCGGCGCGCGAAAGGGCCGTTCATCGCCGTCAATTGCGCGGCGATCCCCGAGCAGCTGGTGGAATCCGAGCTGTTCGGCGTCGAGCGCGGCGGCTACACCGGCGCCGTCGCCTCGCGTCCGGGACGCCTGGAGCGCGCCCACGGCGGAACCCTCTTCCTCGACGAGATCGGCACCCTGAGCTACACCGCGCAGGGCAAGCTGCTGCGCGCCCTGCAGGAGGGCGAGATCGAGCGGGTCGGCGACACGCAGGTGCGCAAGGTCGACGTGCGCATCGTCGCGGCGACCAACGTCAATCTCAGCGACGCGGTGAAGGCGGGCGCCTTCCGCGAGGACCTGTTCTACCGGCTGAATGTCTTCCCCATCCGCGTGCCGCCCCTGCGCGACCGGCGCGACGACATCCCGCTGCTGATGAACTGGTTCATGCAGCGCGCCGCCAAGAAGCACGCCAAGACCATCACCGGCTTTCGTGAGCGTGCGGTGGATGCGATGATCAATTATTCCTGGCCCGGCAATGTGCGGGAGATGGAGAACGTCATCGAGCGGGCGGTCATCCTTGCCGACGACGGCGGCGCGCTCGACATCTCCCACCTGTTCACCAATGGCGAGGACTTCCACTCCAACACCTTCGTGATCCGGAGGAACGGCGCGCTCCTGCCGGCCGAGGACGTGCTGCAGGCCGGCTCCGCGCCGTCGGAAGGCGGCCTGCCGGCGCTCGCCGAAACGGAGGCGCGCCTGCTGCGGCTCGCCCTGGCCGAGGCCAAGGGCAATCTGTCCCTCGCCGCGCGCCTCCTCAGCATCTCCCGCCCGACCCTGGCCTATCGGCTGCGCAAGCACAGGATCACCGACGGCTGACCGCGGCCGTCCGTAAGCCCCTTCGCCAGCCGGGCGCAGGCGCGCCTAGGAGGCGATCCCCCGGCAGATGGGAAAGCCGGAGGCCACGTCCTGCGGCGTGTGGCCGTGATAGAGGCAGCAGGCATGGGCGGAGAGCAGGCCCGCGGCGAGGAGCGCCACCGCCGAGCTGGTCGCCCCGCTGCCCGAGAACAGGCCGCCGAACCACCCCTTCTTCTTCCCCGGGTCGGCCTCGCCGCCGGCGCTCGCGGCGTCGGGGGCGGCATCCGGGCTGGCGCCAGGGGCACCCTCCTCCGTTCCGGCGCCCGCCGGGGCGCCGGCGGCCGCCTCCGGGGCCGGCGGGGCGAGGGCCGCGGCGAAGCTCTCGAAGAACTCGCCGGCCAGCTTCTTGGCGGTGGAATCGATGAGGCGCCCGCCGAGCTGGGCGAGCTTGCCGCCGATCTGCGCATCCACCTCGTAGTGGAGGAGCGTTGCGTCGGGCCCATCCTCGTCGAGCTTCACCGTCGCCCCGCCCTTGGCGAAGCCCGCGACCCCGCCCGAGCCCTCGCCCGAGATGCGGTAGCCGTTGGGCGGATCGAGATCGGACAGGGTGACCTTGCCGCCGAACTTCGCCTTCACCGGGCCCACCTTGAGCACCACGGACGCGGTCATGTCGGTGGGCGAGGTCTTCTCCAGGCTTTCGCAGCCGGGAATGCAGCGCTTCAGCACCTCCGGATCGTTGAGCGCGGCCCAGACGGCCTCGCGGGAGGCGGGAATGCGCTGGCTGTCGGTCATCTGCATGGGGCGTGTCCTCTTGCGTTGGATCGGCCGGAGAGAGCCGGCGCGATCAGTGGCTCACCGCCTGCCGGCCCTGACGGCGCACGGCGAGCAGCTCGGCCAGGATGGAAAGGGCGATCTCCTCCGGCGTCACCGCGCCGATATCGAGCCCGGCGGGACCCTTCAGCCGGTCGAAGCGCTCGGGCGGCAGGCCGCCGGCGAGGATCTTCTCGCGCAGCGCCGCCACCTTGCGACGGCTGCCGACGAAGGCGACATGATCGGCGTCGGCGGTGAGGGCGGCGGCCAGCGCGGCCTCGTCGCCGCGTCCCTGGGTCGAGACGATGATGAAGCGGTGGCCCTCCTCGCTGGCCGGCAGGGCATAGCCCTCGATCCGCTGGTCGGGCTCGGCGAAGGCGCCCTGGTCCTCGGCCGGGGCGCAGATGGTGACGCGATAGCCGAAGCGCGGGGCGATGTCGGCCAGCGCCACCGCCACCGGGCTCGCCCCGAAGATCACCAGCGAGGGCGCCGGCAGCATGGGCTCGACGAAGATGTCCATGGTTCCCTGGCTCGGGCACATGTTGCGGGCGAAGCGCACGCCCTCGCGCTCCTCGCCGGGCTTCAGCTCACGCTCGGCGAACAGATCCTTGGGCAGCACCGAGACGAGGCGCGCCCGCCCGTCGGCGATGGCCTCGCGGGCAGCGGTGAGCACGGCGGCGCGGGCGCATCCGCCGCCGATCCAGCCTTCGGTGACGGTGCCGTCGGGCAGGATGATGGCCTTCGCCCCCGCCTTGGCCGCGGTGACGGAGACCGTGCGCACCACGGTCGCGAGGGCGAAGGGCGCGCCGCGCGCCTTCAGGCTGGCGACAAGATCGATGACGTCTGGCTGGGCTTTCACGGGAGCATCTCCCTACAGGCGGGCGAGATAGGGCTCGAGGGCGGCGAGGCTCTCGAGATTGTGGGCCGGGGCGAACAAAGCGACGTGGGGCAGCGCGGCCGCCATGCCGCGCGCCACCGGCGCATAGCCCTCCCAGCCGATCAGCGGATTGAGCCACACGATGCGCCGGCAGCGCCGGGCCAGCGCCGCCATCTCGGCGCCGAGGCGCTCGGGATCGCCGGTGTCGTAGCCGTCGGAGAGGATCATCACGCAGGTGCGCGAATGGATGACCCGCGCCGCATGGCCCTTGTTGAAGGCGGCGAGGCTCTCGCCGATGCGGGTGCCTCCGCCCACCCCTTCCGCCATCAGGCTCATGCGGTCGAGGGCGCGGGCGGTGTCCTTCTCCTTCAGCGCGTCGGAGACGTGGACGAGGCGGGTGTGGAACAGGAAGGCCTCGGCCTCGCGGAAGGCGTCGAGCACGCCGTGGACGAAGCGGAAGAACACGCCGGTGTAGAGGCTCATGGAACCGGAGGCGTCGAGCAGCACCACGATCCGCAGCGGCCGCTCGCGGCGGCGCGTCCGCACCAGGTCGAGAGGCACGCCGCCCGAGGGCAGGCTGGCGCGGATGGTGCGGCGCAGGTCCACGCGCCGGCCCCGGTTGGTGGCGCGGGCGCGCCGGGTGAGGCGCGCGCGCATGCGCAGCGCCAGGCGCTCGGCCAGCGCATGGGCCTCGGCGAGGGCGTCGGGGTCGGCGATCTTGCGGAAATCGGTGCGGGCGAGGCTCTCGGCGCGGCTCGCGCCCTCGCGCTTGCCGGCCGGCGCCGCATCGGCCTCGGCCTCGCCGTCGCCGCGGGAGACATCGTTCGCCGGCCCCTCGCTTGTTCCCGGACGGGGCGCGGGCGTACCGAGCGACGGCTTCGCCCCCGCCGTCGCGCCGGAGGAGGCGACCCGCGCCTTCACCCCCCGCCCCAGCCAATAGGCATCGAACAGCGCGTCGAACGCCTCCCAGTCGGAGCGCCGGCCGCACAAGAGCGCACGCAGCGCCGGCTTCAGCGCGGAGGGCCGCGCCATCTCCGGTGCCGCGAGGATGGCGAGGGCGTCGCCCGCCTCGGCGAGGCCGACCTTGAAGCCGGTGTCGCGTAGGGTGCGGATGAAGCCGGCGAGCCGGGTGCGGACGGAGGCGCCGATCGCGTCGGGCGTGCGGAAGGCGGGCGCGGCCATGTCAGGCCACCTTGCCCACGAGGCGGTCCGTCACCTCCCGGGTGATCCGGGCGCGGTCCTCGCGGGTCTTCAGCACGCAGGAAAGGGTCTCGAACACCGCCTCCCGGTCGGCATCGAGGCGCGGCACGCCGAGGCCCACCAGGGCCGCCGCCCAGTCCAGCGTCTCGGCGATGCCGGGGATCTTGGCGAAGTCCTGCTTCCGCATCTCCGCCATCAGCCGCGCCACCTGGAGGGCGAGCGCGGTGTCGATGCCGGGCACGCGGGCGAGCAGGATGCGCGCCTCGCGGTCCACCTCGGGAAAGTCGAGCACATGGTAGAGGCAGCGCCGCCGCAGCGCGTCGGACAGCTCCCGCGTGCCGTTGGAGGTGAGCACCACGCGGGGAATGGCGGTGGCGACGAGGGTGCCGAGCTCGGGGATCGATACCTGGAAATCCGACAGCAGCTCCAGCAGGAAGGCCTCGAACTCCTCGTCCGCCCGGTCGATCTCGTCGATCAGCAGCACCGGGGGATCCACCCGCCGGATCGCCGCCAGCAGCGGGCGCTCCAGGAGGTAGGTCTCCGAGAAGATGTGCGCCTCCACCGTATCGGGGTCCGCGCCCTCGCGCGCCTTGATGGCGAGGAGCTGGCGCTGGTAGTTCCACTCATAGAGCGCGTCGGCGCGGTCGAGCCCCTCGTGGCATTGCAGGCGGATCAGCTCGGCGCCGTGGATGGCGGCCAGCGCCTTCGCCACCTCGGTCTTGCCGACGCCCGCCTCGCCTTCCAGCAGCAGCGGGCGCTTCAGCATGTCCATGAGCGCGAGCGCGGTCGAAAGGCCAGGGTCGGCGATATAGCCGACCCCGGCGAGGCGCTCGGCGATGCGGGTCTTCTCCGCGACGCTCATGGTGGCGGCCTCGCCTCAGGCGCCGAGGGCGCGCGCCGCCTGCCAGATGCGCCAGGCGTCGTGGGGCATCTGGATGTGCGTGCTTCCGAGGAAGCCGAAGGCGTCGTTCACCGCATTGGAGAAGGCGGGCACGCCGCCCACGTTGGGGCTCTCGCCCACGCCCTTGGCGCCGATGGGATGGTGCGGCGAGGGGGTCACCGTGAAGTCGGTCTCCCACTTGGGGGTCTCGACCGCGGTGGGCAGGAAGAAGTCCATGAAGGACGCGCCTTGCACGTTGCCCATCTCGTCGTATTTGATCTCCTGGCCCATGGCGATGGCGAAGGCCTCGGTGAGCCCGCCATGCACCTGCCCCTCGATGATCATCGGGTTGATGCGGGTGCCGCAGTCGTCCAGCGCGTAGAAGCGGCGGATCTTCGCCACCCCGGTATCCACGTCGATGTCCATCACGCAGAGATAGGCGCCGAACGGATAGGTCATGTTGGGCGGGTCGTAGTAATTGACCGCCTCAAGGCCCGGCTCCAGCCCCGGAGGCGGCGCGTTGTAGGCCGCCCAGGCGATCTCCTTCATGGTCTTGAAGCGCTCGGGATTGCCCTTCACCCGGAAGCCGTCCACGTCCCATTCGAGGTCGTATTCGGAGACTTCCAGCATGTGGGCGGCGATCATCTGCGCCTTCGCCCGGATCTTGCGGGCGGCGAGCGCGATGGCCGCACCCGCCACCGGGGTGGAGCGCGAGCCGTAGGTCCCGAGACCGTAGGGCGCGGTATCGGTGTTGCCCTCCTCGATCATGATGTCGTCGGCTGGAATGCCGAGCTCGGTGGCGATGATCTGCGCCCAGGTGGTCTCGTGCCCCTGGCCCTGGCTCTTGGTGCCCATGCGGGCGATGATCGAGCCGGTGGGGTGGATGCGGATCTCGGCCGAGTCGAACATGGAGACGCCGAGGATGTCGCAATTCTTGGACGGCCCGGCGCCGACGATCTCGGTGAAGAAGGAGACGCCGATCCCCATGATCTCCCGCGTCTCGCCGCGCCTGAAGGCCTCCTGCTTGGCCTTCTGCTCGGCTCTGAGCTCGCGATAGCCGATGGTGTCCATCGCCTTGTGCATGGCGAGGTGATAGTCGCCGCTGTCGTATTCCCACCCCAGCGCCGAGTGATACGGGAATTGCTCGCGGCTGACGAAGTTCTTCAGGCGCAGGTCGGCCGGATCCATGCCGAGCTTCTGGGCCAGGATGTCCATGGCCCGCTCGATGCAGTAGGCCGCCTCGGTCACCCGGAACGAGCAGCGATAGGCCACCCCGCCCGGCGCCTTGTTGGTGTAGACCCCGTCCACCGTCAGGTGCGCCACCGGGAAGTCGTAGGAGCCGGTGACGATGTTGAAGAAGCCCGCAGGCCATTTGGACGGATCGGCGCAGGCATCGAACGCGCCGTGGTCGGCGAGCACGTGGACGCGCAGGCCGGTGACGCGGCCTTCCCGGGTGGCGGCGATCTCCGCGGTCATGTGGTAGTCGCGGGCGAACGAGGTGGTGGAGAGGTTCTCCATCCGGTCCTCCACCCATTTCACCGGCCGCCCGGTGACGATGGACGCCACGATGGAGCAGATGTAGCCCGAATAGGCTCCCACCTTGTTGCCGAAGCCGCCGCCGATGTCCGGCGCGATCACATGGATCTTGTGCTCCGGGATCTTGGACAGCAGCGAGGCCACGGTGCGGATGACGTGGGGCGCCTGGAAGGTGCCGTAGAGGGTCAGCTCGCCCTTCACCTTGTCGAAGGCGGCGAGGCACTGGCAGGTTTCCAGCGGCGAGGGATGGGTGCGGTGATAGGAGATCAGCTCCTTGATGGTCACCTCGGCGGTGTTGAACGCCTCGTCGGTGGCCGGGCGGTCGCCCACCTCCCAGGTGAAGATGTGGTTGTGGTGCTTGCGCGGGCCGTGGGCGCCGGTGGTCTTGCCGTCGAGGTCGGGACGCAGCACCGGCGCGTCCGGGTCGAGGGAGTGAAAGGGGTCCACCAGGACCGGCAGCTCCTCATATTCCACCTCGACGAGCTGGATGGCGTCGTCGGTGATGTAGCGGTTCTCGGCGATGACGAAGGCCACCTCCTGGTTCTGGAAGCACACCTTGCCGTCCGCCAGCACCGCCTGGACGTCGCCGGCCAGGGTGGGCATCCAGTGGAGGCCGAGGGGCTTCAGCTCCTCCGCCGTGATCACCGCGATCACCCCCGGCAGCGCCGCCGCCTTGGAGGTGTCGATCCTCTTGATGTTCGCATGGGCATAGGGCGAGCGCACGAAGTCGCCGTGCAGCATGCCCGGCAGCTTGATGTCGTCCACATAATTGCCGCGCCCCTGGGTGAAGCGGATGTCCTCCACCCGTTTGCGCTTGCAGCCCATGCCCTCAAGGCGCGCCTCGCGCTGATCGCGCGTGATGACCATCTCGTTCATTCCGCGGCCTCCTGGAAATCCTGGCCGCTGAGCTTGGCGGCGGCGTACTGGATCGCCTTGACGATGTTCTGGTAGCCGGTGCAGCGGCACAGGTTGCCGGCGATGCCGAAGCGGATCTCCTCCTCGGTGGGGTTGGGGTTCTCCTTCAGCAGCACGTGGGCGCGCATGATCATGCCCGGCGTGCAGAAGCCGCATTGCAGCCCGTGCATCTGGCGGAAGCCTTCCTGCAGCGCGGAGAGCGTGCCGTCGGTATTCGCCATGCCTTCGATGGTGGTGATTGAGGCGCCGTCCGCCTGCACCGCGAAGAGGGTGCAGGCCTTCACCGACATGCCGTCCATCTCGATGGTGCAGGCCCCGCAATGGGAGGTGTCGCAGCCGATGTGCGGGCCGGTGAGGTTCAGGTCCTCGCGCAGGAAGTGGATCAGCAGCAGGCGCGGCTCGACGAAGCGCTTGTAGCGCGTGCCGTTGACGGTGACCGTGATGGCGACGTCCTCGATCGCCTCGGCAGAGGTGGTGACCTGGTCCATCGTCAGGCTCCTTTCGCGCGGGCGGCGGCGGCCCGAAGCGCGCGCTCGACCATGATGCCGGCCATGGCGCGGCGGTATTCCACCGGGCCGCGGCCATCGGCGGCGGGGTCGGTGATGGCCATGGCCGCCTCGGCGGCCTTCGTCACGGCGGCCGCGTCGAGCGCGGTTCCCACGACGCAGGCGCCGGCCGCCTCGGCGAAGAGCGGCCGGTCGGCCACATTGGTGAGCGCGATGGCGCAGGCGGACACCGTGTCGCCTTTGAGCGTGAGCACCACGGCGGCGGCGGCGGTGGCATAGTCGCCGATCTTGCGCTTCAGCTTCTCATAGGCCGCGCCGGACCCCACCGGCGGCACCGGAATTCGCACGGCGGCGAGGATCTCGCCCGTGCGGAGCGCCGTGTCGTAGGCGCCGTGATAGAAGGCGCGGGCGGGAACGCGGCGCGCGCCGGCGGGCCCCATCAGCACATATTCGGCATCGAGCGCCTGCATCAGGGCGGGCATGTCGTTGCCCGGATCGCCATTGGCCACGTTGCCCCCCAGCGTGCCGCGGTAGCGCACCTGCGGATCGGCGATGAGCAGCGCGGTCTCGCGGATCACCGGGAGCTTCGCCGCCAGCAGCTCGGAGCGCGCCAGCTCCGCCTGGGTCACGGCGGCGCCGATGACGATGGTGCCGCCCTCCTCGGCGATGGCCTTGAGCTCGGCGATGCCGCCGAGGTCCACCAGATGGCTCGGCTGCGCCATGCGCAGCTTCATCATGGGAATGAGGCTGTGGCCGCCGGCGAGCGGACGGGCGTCCTCGCCCAGGCGGGCGAGCAGGGCCACGGCGTCCTCGACGCGGGCGGGCTTGTGATAGGTGAAAGGACCCGGAATCACGGGGAGCGCTCCTCCTTGAGGGGTGCCGTCATTGGCGACGGTTCTGGCCTTCTGGAAGGATGCGGATGGGTGCTGCGCACAACAATGCGCCGTGCACTAACACCGCCCGGCGCGCACGAACGCAGCACTTCTGCACGAAGTGCGTCAGGGCGCCTGACGCAAATGGTGCTGAATCGAGGTGTTTGGTGACCCGCCTTACGGCACCGCAGCGTCGGCCGGCCGTTCGGAGCCGGCGCGTGATGCGCCGCCACAAGCACGCCGGCAGGCGCGGCACGCCTATTCGGCGGCGGCGAGGCGCTGCTCCAGCCGCTGCTTCAGCCAGCGCCAGCGGGTCCGGCTCACCGGCGCGCGATAGGGGATGGGTGCCGTCATCGCCACCACCGCCGCATCCGCCACCTTCCGCAGCGACGAGACGCGGCTGAGATTGATGATGTGGCTGCGGTGGACGCGGGCGAAGGCCTTGGGATCGAGCGCGCCTTCCACCTCCGAGATGGAGAGCGGGCAGAACCACATGGTCTCGCCGTCGAACAGCTGGGTGTAATGGGCCTGGGCCTGCACCGCCACCAGATGGCCCACGTCGAGGTGGCGCTGCAGCCCGTCCTTCTCCACCGGCAGGGTGCGGGCGAAGGCCTCCCCTGCCGCGACGGGAGCAGGCCCGGCCGCCTCCGCCGGCTCGGATACCGGCCCTGCGGGGTCGGCGGGCGGCGCCTCCGCGGGGACGGCGTGGGGCGCAGCACCGGGCGCGCCCTCCGGGATCAGCGTCAGCAGGAACAGGCCCGACACCAGGAAGGCCACCACCGAGACCACGATGGCCAGCAGGCCCGGCGACAGGGCGGGCAGCTCGACGACGGCGCTCGCGGCGTGGGGCGAGAAGGTCACCCCCGCCATGGCCGAATAGTGCATGGCCGAGATCGCCAGCGCCATGAGCGCGGCCGGCAGGAGCACCGCGCCCCGCGCGCTCACCCCGAAGGCCAGCCACAGCGAAAGGCCCGACGCCACCACGCCGACCACCACGCTGGTCACCACCCAGAACGGGTCATGCACCATGTGCAGGCTGGCATGCAGGGCATACATGCCGAGATAATGCATGGTGAGAATGCCGCCGCCCATGAACACCGCGGCCAGCGGGATGCGGGCGCGCCGATCGCCTCCCGTGCCCACCGCGAACACGGCGAAGCCCACCACCAGGACGCAGACGAGGAAGGACAGCAGGGTGGGCAGCACCAGGAAGTCCACCACCACCGGCAGCCGCACGGCGAGGATGCCCACGAAATGCATGGTCCAGATGCCGAGCGCCAGGGTCAGCGCCGCGCCGGTGATCAGGGCGCGCCGGCGCATGCCTTCGGCGGCAGCGACCTGTCGTGCCAGATGCAAGCCCACATAGCTGCCCTGAAAGGCGACGAACAGCGAAAGCGCGACGAGCCACGGCTCGTGCGATGGGATCATGGCGGCGCTTCCTCCCTTCCACCTGCGCCTTTGCGGCGTCTCGGGCTGGGGCGGAAAGGTTAGCGAAGTCCCGCGCGCAATTCCAGACGGGGAACGCGCGCCTCCCGGATGCCCGTCCAGGCGCACCTGCAGCACAAACGCCGATCCGCTGCTATATTCCCCAACGAGAACCTGAGGGTGAGATGTTTGGGTCGGGCGGCAGCGATCGGGATGAGGCCGACAACGGCAGGGAGCGGGACGCGGGCCACGACAGGCTCGCCCGCGGCCGGCTGCTGCTCGCGCTCGACGTACTGCTGACCACGCGTAGCGTCACCCGGGCGTCCAGGCTGCTCGGCGTCAATCCTTCGGGAGCGAGCCGGATTCTCGGCGAGCTGCGCGCGCTGTTGAACGATCCGCTGCTGATCCGCTCCGGGCGCGGCCTCGTCCCCTCGCCGCTGGCCGAGGAACTGCACCCCACGCTGCAGAAGCTCGCCGCGGCCATCCATGCCGTCTTCGAGCGCCGCCCGCTGCCGGAGCTCGCGGGCGAGCGGTTCGACGAGCGCTGGAACGCTCCCCTTCCCCACCCCGTCCCGCCCCTGGCGACCGGCGAGGCAACCCCGCCCGCCCGGGCCGGCGAGGCGGCCCCCGTCCCCGCGCCCGCCCAGCGCCTCGCGCGGACCATCGCCCTTGTGGGCGCGCGCGGCAGGATGCAGGGGCAGCGCATGAGCGCGGCGCAGGCAGAGGACGCCATGGCCGTGATCCTGCGCGGCGAGGCGGACCCCATCCAGATCGGCGCATTCCTCGCCCTGGTGCAGACCCGGGACATGACGGCGAGCGAGCTGGCCGGCTTCGTGCTCGCGGCGCGCGCGGAGGTCCGCCGGCATTTCAAGGTCCCGAAGAGCCTTGCGACCGATCTCGACTGGCCCTGCTACATCTCGCCCAAGGACCAGCGCCCGCCGTGGTTCTTCCATGCCGCCCAGCTCGTCGCGCGGGCCGGCTACCGCGTGGTGCTGCACGGCAGCAGCGGGGGCGGGGCGGTGGCGGGCCGGCACCGCGTCATCGCCGACGCGCTCGGGGTGCCGGTCTGCGCCACCGGCGCGGAGGTTGCCGCGGCGCTCGATCATCAGGCCATCGCCTGCATTCCGCTGGACGATCTCTCGCCGCAGCTATTCCGCCTGCTGGGGCTGCACCCGCTGATGAACAGCCGCTCGCCGGTTCACGATCTCGTGCCCCTGCTGCAGCCGCTGCCCGCCCGCGCGTGCCTGCTCGGCATCTCCAAGCCGCCCTATCGGGAGATCCACCGCGACGCGGCGATGGTGCTCGGCATGAAGCGGCTTTCCGTCATCGCCAACACCAAGGACGTGGCGCAGCTCAATCCGTTCCGGGTGACGACGATCCACCGCCTGGTGGCCGGCGAACCGAGCGACGAGATCATCCCCAGCATCCCCGAGCCACCCGCCGGGCCCCGCGCGCCGGTCACCAGCCTCGAGCACTGGCGGGACGTGTGGACCGGCGCCGCCACCGACGCCCGGGCCGAGCACGTCATCCTCGCCACGGCGGCGGCGGCGCTGCAGGCGCTGTCGGATGCTCCGCGCACGTCCTTCGCCGAGGCCCGCGCGCAGGCCGAAACCCTTTGGCGCACGCGCCACGAGCGGCCCTCGCGCCCGCCGCCGCATCGAAAACCCTGAATCCCGGACGGTGTGCCCGTACGGCAACAGGTGACGCGCTGCGCGGCGGGAAATCCTGCGCGCCACGGCACCGCACGCACGCCCTTGGCCCTGCCAACCCGTTGCGAAAAATCACAGTTCCATGACACGGCGGGAACCGGCGCCCCGCCAGCCCGCCGGTTTCGGCCAAGGGGGAATGCACGCCCTGCGTACAGCGCGCCGCGGGCGGGACGGCCGAACCTGTCCGCTCAGCAACATTTGGAATTGGTTTGAAAGAGCTGCGTTGCCGGCCTCTGCGCCGCACCCTAATCATCAATTGATTTCCAGATGTTGCCGACATGTAACTGAAATTATAAGTATTCCAGGAGACAGACATGCAGCTGGGTAGCGCAAACCCGTCCCTCCGGCCGCTGATTTCGGGCGCAGCAACCACCGCCGGCGCACTTTTGAGCTTTTCTATTCTTCCCTCGGCCGCCACAGCACAGCAAGCCAGCTCCAATCCGTCGCCTGCCCGCACCCCGCAGGGCACCGTCGAGCTCGACACCCTCGAGGTGCGCGACGAGGGCGGCGAGGGGAGCAACACCAACCTTGCCCCGCTCGGCATCGCCCGGCTTCCGGAAACCGTCCAGGACACGCCGCAGACCGTCGAGGTGATCACCCAGGAGCTGATCCAGCAGCAGCAGATCACCACGCTGCAGCAGGCGCTGCAGAACGTGCCCGGCATCACCATGTCGGCGGGCGAAGGCAACGGCGGCCTGGTGGGCGATCAGTTCCGCATCCGCGGCATCCCCGCCCGCGGCGACGTCTATTCGGACGGCCTGCGCGACTTCGGCATGTTCACCCGCGACACCTTCGACACCGAGAGCGTCGAGGTCATCATGGGCCCGGACGGCGAGAGCTTCGGCGTCGGCAATGCGGGCGGCCTGATCAACCAGACCAGCAAGCGCGCCCATCTCGGCAACAAGACCAGCATCGACCAGCAGATCGGCTCCGGCCTGCTGTTCCGCACCACCATCGACACCAACTGGCAGATCAACTACACCACCGCGATCCGCCTCAACGGGGTGTACAACGACCAGGACATCGCCGACCGCGATCACATCTTCAACGACCGCGCCGGCTTCGCCGCGAACCTCGGCTTCGGCCTCGGCACCGACACCACCTGGTACCTGAACTACATGTACCTGCACGGCGATGCCATGCCGGACCAGGGCGTGCCCTTCATGACCGGCGTCGACGGCATCCTGCGGCCCATCACCGACTACGGCCTGCCGCAGATCGACCCCTCGACCTCCTACGTGCGGAGCTTCAACAAGGACATCACCAACATCCATGTGGTGACCTCCAACTTCCAGAAGGAGGTCACCGACTGGTTCACCTTCAACAACGACACCCGCCTGTCGGTCTACGACCGCGCGTTCAGCACCACCACGCCCAACGCCTGTACCGGCACCTGCGCGGCCACCATCCAGCACCTCGGCAACTACGCCCTGCCCTACGGCGCCGGCGGCGGCAGCGCCTATGACCAGACCGGCTACGGCTTCCAGAACGTGATGAGCGGGCGCTTCGAGTTCGAGCTGGGCGGCTTCAAGAACAAGGCCACCGTCGGCCTCGACACGGTGTATCAGGAGGACCAGCGCCACCCGATGACCTATGTGAACCGCGTCAACGACCAGACCATCGTCAATCCGCAGTTCGACTATCCGCTGACATCGATGTATTTCAACGGCTACAGCCAGCGCTATTCCAACGCCACCGACATCGGCCTGTTCGCCAACGACCGCTTCTGGTTCAACGACAACTGGTCGGTGCTGGGCGGCCTGCGCTGGGACTATTTCAACAGCGAGTTCTGGAACTACGCCAGCAATTTCGGCGGCAGCTCCACGGCGCGGGAATGGAGTCCGTCCGTCAGCCTCATGTATGAGCCCTCGAAGGAATACACCTATTACGCCTCCTTCTCGCGCACCTACCGGCCCATCGGCACGGACATCGGCAATGCGGTGGGCGGCAGCGCCACGGAAGTGCCGCGCGACGGCTACAACAACGAGCCCGAGCGCTCCGACCTCTACGAGGCGGGCGTGAAGGCCAACTGGCTGAACGGCCGGCTGGGCGGCACCGCCGCCATCTTCCGCATCAACAAGACCAATTCCTATTTCGTCGATCCCACCACCGGCGAAGTGGTCAACGGCTTCTCGGATTCCGGCCAGAGCCTGCGCATCAGCGGCGTGCAGTTCGGGCTCAACGGCAAGATCACCGATCAGTGGACCGTCAATCTCGGCTATGCCTATCTCGACGGCGAGATCACCTATTCGGCGACCCCGTCCCAGGTCGGCAACGAGGCGCCCAACGTCCCTCAGGACAATTTCACCGCCTGGACCAGCTACGATCTGCGCGCGATCCTTTATCCCGACACGACACTGCTGGTGGGCGGCGGCTTCCGCTATGCCTCATCCTATTGGGGCGATGCCAACAATCTCGCGCGGGTCCCCGAGACTTTCTCGCTCGACGCCATGATCTCGCTGGCGACGCTCGACAATAAATATCGCATCGCCCTCAACGCCTACAATCTGACCGACCACCTCAACTACGCCTCGGTCTTCAACGCCTCGCGCGTCGTGCCGGCGTCGGGGCGCACCTTCCTGCTGAACGTCGGCACCACCTTCTGAGCCGGCACCCCGCTGGCCACCGGACCGCGGTGCGGCGCTGCCCCGCGCCGCCCCTTCGCGGGGGGTGCCGCGCGTCCGCCGGGCCGGCCACCGGCCCCGGCGGGCGCGCGGCTTCCGTCACCCCGAGACCCGTTCGAGAGCCCCCTCATGCTGCTCAAGATCCCCGACGTCCTGACACCCGACGAGCTCGGCCATGTCCGGCAGGTGCTCGACACCGCGCCCTGGATCGATGGCCGCGCCACCGCAGGCGATCTTGCGACGCAAGCCAAATGCAACGCCCAGCTTCCGGCGGACGGCCACGAATGCCGCGCGCTCGGCGATCTCGTCCTCGCCGCTTTGGCGCGCTGCCCGGCCTTTCAGTCGGCGGCCCTGCCGCGGCGCATCCTGCCGCCCCTGTTCAACCGCTACGACACCGGCATGGCCTTCGGCCTGCACACCGACAACGCCATCCGCGTCGTTCCCGGCAGCGGCGGGGCGCACCTCAGGGCCGACGTCTCCGCCACCCTCTTCCTGTCGGACCCGAACGACTATGACGGCGGCGAGCTGGTCATCGAGGACACCTACGGCACCCAGGCGGTGAAGCTGGCGGCGGGGCACCTGGTGCTCTATCCCGCCTCCAGCCTGCACCGGGTGGCGCCGGTCACCCGCGGCCGCCGCCGGGCGTGCGTCTTCTGGGCCCAATCCCTGGTGCGGGACGACGGCGAGCGCGCCCTGCTGTACGACCTCGACGTCGCGATCATCGATCTGCGCACCCGCATGGGCGACGGCGACGCGGCCGTGCAGGGGCTGGTCAGCCATTATCACAACCTGCTGCGGCGCTGGGCCGAGCTATGAGCGGGGCGGTGCCGCAGAGCGATGCCGATGCGCCCGAGCCCGCGCGCGATCCGGGCGCGGGCCTGACCCTGCCGGAGGTTCACCTCGCCCTGGGCCAGATCGCGCTCGACCGCGGCAAGGGCGCGGCCGCGCTCGACTGGTTCCGTGCCGCGGCGCGGGCCGGAGATGCGCGGGGCTTCAACATGATCGGCCGCTGCCACGAACGCGGCTGGGGCGTGCCCCCGGACGCGGCAGCTGCGGCGCGCCATTACCGGCGGGCGGCGATGCTCGGCGACACCTGGGCGCTGTTCAATCTCGCCGACCTCCATTGTCGCGGGCTGGGCGTGGCGCAGGATGACGCGGCGGCCTTTGCGCTCTATCTCGCCGCCGCCCGGCGCGGCCATGTGAAATCCCTGAACATGCTCGGCCTGTTCCTCGAATGCGGGCGGGCGGTGCCGGCCGATGCCGCCAGGGCGGCGGACTGCTTCCGCGCGGCGGGAGACGGCGGCGACTGCTGGGGGGCCTTCAACTGCGCCCGCCTCCTCCTCGCCGAGAAGAAGATCGAGGCGGCCCTGCCCTGGTTCGAGCGCGCCCTCGCCACCGGCTTCGCCGACTTCCACGGCGCCATGGCCGACGCGCTCGAAGCGCAGGCGGACGACCGCCTCGTCGCGCTGGCGCGGCGCGCCGCGGCTCTGGCGCAGGCCGGACGGGGCCGGAGGGGATGACCGCGGTTCCGCCCGACACCGTGTCGCTGTTCGATTACGCGCGGCATTTCGCGCGCATGGCCGACCCCGGCCTCCGGGCCTATGTGGACGGCGCGGCGGCCGACGGCATCACAAACGGCCGCAACCGCGCCGCCTATGACGCCCTCTGCCTCCTGCCGCGGGTGCTGCGGGACATGAGAGGAGCCTCCGCCGCCACCGGGCTGCTCGGGCTGAGGCTCGCCCATCCCATCCTCATCGCGCCCATGGCCTTCCACCGGCTGGTCCATGCCGACGGCGAGGCGGCCACCGCCCGCGCGGCGGCGCTCACCGGGACGCCGCTGAGCGTGAGCACCCAGGCGAGCCTGCCGCTGGACGCCATCGCCGCCGCCGCGGATGCCGCGCTGCTGTTCCAGCTCTATGCCCAGCCGCGCTGGGAGGACACCCTCTCCCTGGTGCGGCGGGCCGAGGATGCCGGCTGCAAGGCCCTGGTGTTCACCGCCGACGCGCCCATCAGCGGCATCCGCAACATGGAGCAGCGCGCCGGCTTCCGGCTGCCCGAAGGTATCTCGGCGGTCAATCTGGCGGACTTCCCCGTCGCCGCGCCGGCGCAGGGGAGGCCGGGCAGCCCGGTGTTCCAGGGCCTGCTGGACCACGCCCCCGTGTGGCGCACCGTTGAGGACCTCTGCCACGCGACCGCGCTGCCGGTCGTGGTCAAGGGCATCCTCGCGCCCGGTGACGCGGAGGAGGCCATCCGGGCCGGATGCGCCGGCATCGTCGTCTCCAACCACGGCGGACGGGTGCTCGATACGGCGCCGGCCGCCCTCGCCATGCTGCCGCGGGTGGCGGCGCAGGTGGCGGGCCGCGTGCCGGTGCTGGTGGATGGCGGCATCCGGCGCGGCACCGATATCGTCAAGGCGCTCGCCCTCGGCGCAGCGGCGGTGATGATCGGGCGCCCAGTGCTCCACGCCCTCGCCGTGGGGGGCGTGGCGGGCGTCGCCCACATGCTCACCGTGCTGCAGACCGAGCTGGAAGCGGCCATGGCGCTGCTCGGCACGCCACGCCTCGCGGATATCGATGCCGCGGTGCTGACCGGGGCGGACGGCGCCCCCTTCGCCCCGGAGGCATGGCGCCGCTGAGGCGGAGGCGCGCCCGCTCAGTCGAAGGCATCCACCCGCAGGCGCCCCTCGCCGAGCCAGCGGTCGATCTCGGCCGCAGCCGCCGCGGCGGTGAAGCTTCCTCCGGCGGCGAGGATGCCCGCCAGGGCGTCCTTCACCCCCTGCACCATCTCGCGCCGGCCGCAGACATAGATCACCGCCTTCCTGTCGAGGATCCAGCGCCGCACCTCGTCGGAGGCCTGCCGCAGCCGGTCCTGCACCCGGCTGCCGTCATCGGCGTCGCGGGAGAAGGCGGTGTCGAGCCGGGTCAGCGCGCCGTCGGCCATGGCGGCCTCGAACGGCCCCTGCCAGAGGAAATCGCCCTTGCGGTGGCGGTTGCCGAAGATGAGCCACGCCGGCCCCGCCTTGCCGCTCGCCTGCCGCTCGGCGACGAAGCCGGGATAGGGGGCGATGCCCGATCCGGCGCCGATCATCACGATCGGCCATTGCGGATCCGCCGGCGGATTGAAGCCGGGATGCGGATCGATCCGGGCGGCAAGGCGGCTGCCCACCGGCGCCTCGCGCACCAGCCGGCCGGACATGCGGCCGAAGCCCTCCTGCCCCGCCTCGTCCTGCCAGCGGTGGAGACGCACCGTGAGCGCGATCCGGCGCGGATCGACCCGGCTGGAGCTGCCGATGGAATACGCCCGCTCCGGGCCGCCGTCGGGCGGCGAGAGGCGCACCAGATCGCCGGGACGGAAGGCGAGATCCCGATCGCTCGCGAAGGTGACGCACCAGGTCTCCTGGGTCTCGCCTTCGGCCGGATCGTCCATGCGATGGCGCTCGGCGAGGGTCAGCTCCACCGGCTCGCCCAGAGGCGCGAGGGCCGGCGCCGCGCCCTTGAGGCCCATCTGCGCCAGGACGTTCCGGAGCCATCCTCTCCAGGCCTCCGCCGGGTCGCGGTCGGCGCGCGCGAAGGCCACGGCCTCGGTGCCGCCGGCCGCCAGAAGCGCCTCCCGCAAGGTTTCGGCGCCCCGGCAGAAACGGGCATAGCTGCTGTCGCCCAGGCCGAGCACGGCGAAGCGCACGCCGTCGAGCGCGCCATGTGGCAGGCCCTTGGCCACGGACCGGGCGCCGTCAGGCACATCGCCGTCGCCGGTGGTGGAGGCGATCAGAAGGAGGGTGCGGAAGCGGGCGAGATCCTTCGCCGCCACCGCGCCGAGGGGAGCAAGGGCCGCGGTCTCGCCCCCGGCGACCAGCGCGTCGCGGGTGGCGGCGGCAAGGCGCGCCGCCGTCCCGGTCTGGCTCGCGTGCGCGACGAGAATGTCCGCCCCCGCCCCGAGCGGGGCCGCCCGGTTGCGCCGCCAGCGCCCGTACCAGGAGACGAAGCCGGTCACCGTCAGGCCGAGAAGGGCGAGAGAAACCACGAAATTCAGGCTGCCGGACCACGCGCCGCCCCAAGTGCCCTCATGGATCTGCTTCATGAGGCCCGGCCCGCCGGTGAGCGCCGTCGTCCCCTTCTCGGTGACCACGAAGCGGCCGCCGCCCTCGCCCGCCACCTGCAGCAACACCGTGCCGCCACGGAACCGGCGCGCGCTCACGAGGCCGCTGGTGTCCGTGTCGCGCCCGGCGATGGCAAGGGCCTGGCTGAGGCTCACCGGCCGTTCCGCCTGCCGCAGCGCCGGGCGCGATCCGGTATCGATGCCGAGCGTCATCAGCACGCCGGTGAGCGGCGACAGCAAAGTGAGCGGCAGCAGACACCAGCCCACCGCCGTATGCCAGCCGATCAGGGTGTTGCGGAACCTCAGCCAGACCAGGAACGGCCCGGCGATCATGATGCCGAGCATGGCGAAAGTCGCCACCTCCACCACGATGTTGAGGCCGAGGAGCAGCGACTTGTGGAGCTGCTCGGCGGTCCGGAACACATCCGGTCCGCCGGACGGCGCGGCGGTGCGCGCGCCGCTGGCGATGTCCCAGCGCCCGGCCAAGTCGGGGGATTGGCTCGTCACGTCCAGCGCCCGGCCGCCGTCGGCGACCGCGACGGCATTGACGCGCCCGCCGGCTTCGAGCTTTCCGACCAGCGCCGCGAGGGCCGCCCCGTCCACCCTGGCCGCCACGGGGGCGGACGGGTCCTCGGCGAGGATCGGGCGGAACGACAGCACCGCGCCGGACAGGATGACCACGAGGAAGACGGGCGCCAGGATCAAACCGATCCAGCGGTGCAGGGTGATGAGCAGCGGGCGGATGCGAAACGACGGCATGACAGACTCCGGTCCTCCGGCGCGGCAGGGCCGAACCGGCGCCGGCATCCTCCATCGGCCATGTTGTTGAAATTTGCCGCGGCGCAGCAGATTGGTAAGCAAACGTCGCACCGCCCGGCCGGTGATACATTTCAATACAATTGTCCCGTTGCCGGGCCGCCGGAGGGAGCCCATGTCGCGCAGCGACGGCGGGCGCTTCCCGGGAAGAATGCCGGCGGCGGGATTGTCGGAGCGATGTATCTGGAAGCGGGCATGGAGCGCACACCGCATATTCTCGTGGTCGACGATCATCAGGAGATCCGCGAGCTGCTCGCGCGCTACCTGGTGAAGAACGGCCTCAGGGTGAGCGTCGCCGGCGGCGGGGCGGAGATGCGCCAGCAGCTGCGCGCCGGCGCCATCGACCTCGTGGTACTCGACATCATGATGCCCGGCGAGGACGGCCTGACCCTGTGCCGCCAGCTCCGCCAGACCAGCGACCTGCCCGTGGTGCTGCTCACCGCCGTTTCGGAGGAGACCGACCGCATCGTCGGCCTGGAGCTCGGCGCCGACGATTACGTCACCAAGCCGTTCAATCCCCGCGAGCTTCTGGCGCGCATCCGCGCCATCCTGCGCCGCGCCCAGAGCGCCCCCAAGGTCTCGGGCGAGCCGGACACCAAACGCTACCGCTTCGACCGCTGGCTGCTCGACGCCGGCCGCCGCACCCTCGCCGACACCGACGGCAACGAAGCACAGCTTGGGCCCGCCGAGTTCCGCCTGCTGCTCGCCTTCGTCACCCGGCCCGCGCTGGTGCTGAGCCGCGACCGACTGCTCGACATCACGGCGGGCCGCGCCGCCCAGGTCTTCGACCGCAGCATCGACAATCTGGTGAGCCGGCTGCGGCGCCGCATCGAGCGCGATCCGCAGCATCCCGCCCTGATCAAGACCGTCTGGGGCGACGGCTACGTGTTCGCCGTCCCGGTCGAGGTCGTCCCATGATCCAGCGGCTGCGGCGGCTCTCGCCGCGGGGCCTCGCCGGCCGCCTCGTGCTGCTGCTGGTGGCGGCGCTGGCGCTGGCGCAGCTCCTGCTCGTGCTGCTGCTGCGCAGCCAGCAGGACGCGCTGATCGAAGGCATCATCCGCGGCCAGGCGCTGAGCCAGACGGTGACGCTGGCGCGCCTGCTCGACAGCCACCCGCCCGCCGAGGACACCAGGCTCGCCAGCGCCTTCCTCTCGCGGGAGGCGTGCGCCTGGGTCGGCACCGAGCCGCCCGCGACCCGGGCCATGACCGCCACCGAGGCGAACCTCGCGGCGCTTCTGGCGCGGCGCCTCCATGGGGTGAGGGCCGGCGCGCCGACCGTGACCATCGAGCCGTTCGGCGATCGCGAGCGCGCCTGCGGCGGCGAGGAGAGCGGGGAGGCCGGTGCCGCCTGGATCCCTGCCGACGAGGAGGGGCGCGAGCGCCGCGCCGCGCCGCGCCATGCCGACCGGATCACCGCCGTCGCCATGGCGGTCCCCTTGCCCGAGGGGCGCTGGCTCACCGTGCGCACGGCGGTGGGGCTGCCGCGGGGGTGGAACCGCGCGACGCTCCTGTCCTTCCTGCTGTCGTCCCTTGCGGTGGCGCTGGTGACCGTCGTGGTCGTGCGGGCGCAGACCCGCTCGCTGCGGACGCTGGCCGATGCGTCGGACCGCTTCGGCCGGGGCGAGCGCGTGCCCACCCTCGATACGGCGGGGCCGGCGGAGGTGGCGGCGGCGACGCGCGCCTTCAACACCATGCAGCAGCGGCTCAGCCAGTTCCTGCGCGACCGGCTGCGGCTCATCGCCGGCATCAGCCACGATCTGCGCACCCCGCTCACCACGCTGCGCCTCAAGGCCGAGTTCGTGGACGACGAGGCGGTGCGCGAGGACATCATCGCCACCATCGACGAGCTCACCGCCATCTGCGAGGCCACCCTCGCCTTCACCCAGGCGGAAGCGGAGACCGAGGCGACGCAGCAGGTGGACCTCCTCGGCCTGTGCGGCGATCTGGCGGACGAGTTCGCCCTTGCCGGCGCCGACGTGGAGGTGATGCCGGGCAGCCCGGTCCTGCTCGCCTGCCGCCCGGTGGCGCTGAAGCGCGCGCTGCGCAACCTCGTCGAGAATGCGGTGCGCTACGGGATGCGCGCCCGCCTCGCGGCGGCCCGGCGCGACGATGAAAGCGTGGTGCTCCGGGTCGACGACGACGGGCCGGGCCTGCCCGCCGACCGCATGGAGGATGCCTTCAAGCCCTTCGTGCGGCTGGAGGAATCGCGCAGCCCCGAGACCGGCGGCATCGGCCTCGGCCTTGCCATCGCGCGCAGCATCGTCAAGGCCCACGGCGGCGAGATCACCCTCGCCAACCGCCCGGAAGGCGGCCTGCGCGCCGAGATCGTGCTGCCGTAGCGGGCGGAGATGGGGGCGCCTAGGGCGCCCGGTCAGGCCTCTTGCGACGGCCGGCGAAGGTCGCCGTGGCGATGCCGGCGAGCACCAGCGCGAAGCCGGTCATGTGGAACCAGGCGACCTGCTCGCCCAGGAACAGGATCGCGAGCAGCGTGCCGAAGACCGGCATCAGATGCAGGAACGGCGCCGCCCGGTTGGCCCCCACCTGCTGCACCGCCCGGTTGAAGGCGAGATAGGCGACGAGCGACGGGCCGATGGACACGTAAGCCACCACGGCGAGGGTCTTGCCATCGAAGTGGAGCACCCGCCCGCTCAGCCCCTCGGTCACGGCGAAGGGCGTCAGCAGCACCGCCCCCATGGCCATGATCACCGTGAGGAACGACAGCGGCCCCAGCGCCGGGCGGTCCCGCAGGATCGCGGTGTAGAAGGCATAGATGGTGAGCGCCACGAGGATCCACACGTCGCCCGGATTGGGCTTGATGTGCAGCAGCGTATCGAGGTCGCCGCGGCTGATGATGAACAGCACGCCGGTCAGCGAGACGAGGATGCCCGCCACCTGCCACGCCGAGAGGCGCTCGCGATAGATCAGGAAGCTCCACAGGGCGACCAGCAGCGGCGCCATGGACTGCACCAGCAGGCCGTTCACCGCCTCGGTGAACTGCAGGCCGTAATAGCTCATGGCGTTGTAGCTGGAGATGCCGGTGGCGGCGAGCAGCAGCAGCATCAGCCAATGGCGCCGGATGAGCGGGAGATCGCGGCGGAGCTGCGGCGCGGCAAACGGCAGGAGGATGAGCGTCGCCGCCACCCAGCGCACGCACGCCAGGGTGACCGGCGGCACGTGCCCCGCCACATAGCGCCCGAGCACCATGTTCAGCGCCCACAGGAAGACCGTCAGCACCAGCAGCACGTAGGGCGCATCGATGAAGCCCGCCAGCGACGGGCTCGACGGCGTGCCCGAGGGGGTTCCGGTCGGTGGCACGATCATGGTCCTTCCCTGGTTCTCCCGACGCGGGGCGCCGCCTGGCAGAGGCGCGGCTATATCGATTGAAACGCCATCACGCCTTTGGCGTCTAATCCTTTCCGGGCGCGCAGGGAAATGCATTCTGGTGGCATGGGCATCACCGGCTTTGATGGGTCGGCCGCGGTCCGGTCGGCCGGTCCGCGCCCGCGAATGCGCCGTCAGCGGGAGGCGCCCGTGCGCGGCGCCGGGCCGGCGGCGGCGCGCGGGCCTAGCAGCCAGGAGAAGGCGTCGCGCACGAAGGCGTGGCCGTCCGCGCGCGCCAGCGTGCCGTGGGCGATGATCACCTGCGCGATGGGCCAGCCGAGAATATGCTCCAGCGCCGCGCGTGCCGCCCTGCGGTCCAGGAAGCTCGCGCGCCATTCCTTCGGCGCGCCGGGATGGGGCGCGACGATGCCGTCGAGCCGGGCAAGCCAGCCGCGCCAGCCGCCGAACCAGCCGGGCGGAAAATTCTCGATGAGATCGGCGAAGATCGCCGTGCCGCTGGCGCGATGGAAGAACACCGCCTCGGTCATGGCGAAGCTGCCGCGCACCAGCACCTGGTCCACATCCGCGGCCCAGAGCGGATCGGGCGCGTCGGCGAGATCGGCGTCGAAGGCGAGGTCCTTGCGGCGTCGGCGCAGGCCCGGCGCGGCGAAGAGCTTCGCCTGCGGATAGGCCGCCTTCCAGTCGCCGAGGAAGAGATGGTGGAGGAGATTGGGCGACACCAGCGCGCTCACCGGCCCCAACGCATCCACCGCCGCCCGGAGCTCCCGCGTCAGCGCGACCGGCGACCACAGGAAAAGGCCGCCGCCCGACAGCCGGATCACCACCATGCGGGTGGGATAGGCGAAGCCGAAGAAGGACACCACCGGCCCCTCGCCGAGCCAGATCTCTGGCCCGAAGGGTTGGAGGGGCGAGGAAATGGGGGCCGCTCCGGGGGGTGTGGAGAGGGACGGATTGGGATCGTCAGCCATGGTGTGGGGCTCCCTTCCGGCGCGCCCTTCCAAGGAGGACGGCGTGGTTGCCAGCGCTTTCCTGCAGCGGTGTCGCCCCCTGAGCAGGAACCGCCCCGCCATGGAAAGGGGTCCGGACGCACGAGCCCGTCGTTGATCCCCTCTGCGTGAACGACGTGGGAGGCGCCGCCCGCCAATCCGGGTGCGGCGCCGCCGCAAGACCGCCCCGCCTCTCCCGAAACGCCGCTCCGAGCGAGGGCGGCCGGCGCCCCGCCCCTCATCCGCTTGGCAAGGACCGCCCGCCTTCACCCGCCGCCCGGCGGAGATGAGGCCGCACCCATCGGCCGCCGCCGAAGCGCCGCGCCGAACAGCCGCCCGGCCCCTGCCATGGCGACACCGCTATTCGGGCTCGCCCGCCAGAAGCCGTCCCGCTGGCGAGGCAGCGGGACGCGGGCCCGGCCGTCACCGCCCGGGCGCAGCCAGCCTTAGGCCCGCCAAAGCCGGGCCGGCCGCCTTTACGCCGCCTTGGCGCTCGAGCGGCCGACGATGTCCACGATGTCGGCCATGATGCGGTTCAGTTCGAAGTTCTTCGGCGTATAGACCGCCGCCACGCCGAAGCCCTTGAGCTGCGCCTCGTCCTCCGGCGGGATGATGCCGCCCACCACCACCGGAATGTCGCCGAGGCCCTCGGCCCGCATCCGGTCCATCACATCGCGCACCAGCGGCACATGGGAGCCGGAGAGGATGGAGAGGCCGATGACGTGGACGCTCTCTTCCAGCGCGGCGTTGACGATCTCGGCGGGGGTCAGGCGGATGCCCTCGTAGACCACCTCCATGCCGCTGTCGCGGGCGCGCACCGCGATCTGCTCGGCGCCGTTGGAATGGCCGTCGAGGCCCGGCTTGCCCACCAGGAACTTCAGCCGCCGGCCGAGCTTCTCGGAGACCGCGTCCACTTCCTTGCGCACCTCGTCGAGGCCCTGGGTGTCGATGCGGGCGGCGCGGCCGACGCCGGTGGGGGCGCGGTATTCGCCGAACACCTCGCGCAGGCAGGTGCCCCACTCGCCGGTGGTCACCCCCGCCTTGGCGCAGACAATGGACGGCTCCATGATGTTGCGGCCTTCCTGGGCGGCGCTCTTCAGCTCCGCCAGCGCGGCGTCCACCGCCTTGGCATCGCGCGCCTCGCGCCAGGCCTTCAGGCGGGCGACCTGCTCGGCCTCCACGCCCTCGGGCACGGTGAGGATGGCCCCCTCGCCGGTGGTCAGCGGCGACGGCTCGGTCTCGGTCCAGCGGTTGACGCCCACCACCACCTGCTCGCCACGCTCGATGGCCTCCAGGCGCCGGGTGTTGGACTCCACCAGTTGCTGCTTCATGTAGGAGTTCTCGATGGCCGCCACGGCGCCGCCCATGGCGTCGATGCGGGCGAGCTCGGCGCGGGCCTCCTCCTTCAGCTCCTCCACCTTGCGGTCGATCTCGACGGAGCCGTCGAAGATGTCACCATAGTCGAGCAGGTCGGTCTCATAGGCCACCACCTGCTGCATGCGCAGCGACCATTGCTGGTCGAAGGAGCGCGGCAGGCCCAGCGCCTCGTTCCAGGCGGGCAGCTGCACGGCGCGGGCGCGCGCCTTCTTGGAGAGGGTCACCGCCAGCATCTCGAGAAGGATGCGGTAGACGTTGTTCTCCGGCTGCTGCTCGGTGAGGCCGAGGGAATTCACCTGCACGCCGTAGCGGAACAGCTTCTGCTTGGCGTCGGTGATGCCGTAGCGGGTGACGCAGATCTCGTCCCACAGGTCGACGAACGCGCGCATCTTGCACATCTCGGTGATGAAGCGCATGCCCGCGTTCACGAAGAAGGAGATGCGGCCCACCACCTCGCCGAACACCGCCCCTTCCGCCTCGCCCGACTTCTTCACCGTGTCGAGGATGGCGATGGCGTTGGCCAGCGCGAAGGCCAGCTCCTGCACCGGCGTCGCCCCGGCCTCCTGCAAATGGTAGGAGCACACGTTCATCGGGTTCCACTTGGGCAGACTGCCGGTGGTGAAGATGATGGTGTCCTTGGTGAGGCGCATGGAGGGCGCGGGCGGGAACACATAGGTGCCGCGCGAGAGATATTCCTTGATGATGTCGTTCTGCGTGGTGCCCTGCAGCTTGGTGCGGTCGGCGCCCTGCTCGTCCGCCGTGGCGATGTAGAGCGACAGCAGCCACGCCGCGCAGGCGTTGATGGTCATGGAGGTGTTCATCTCGCTGAGCGGGATGCCCTCGAACAGGGTGCGCATGTCGCCGAGATGGGAGATAGGCACGCCCACCTTGCCCACTTCGCCGCGAGCGAGGGGATGGTCCGAATCGTAGCCGGTCTGGGTGGGCAGGTCGAACGCCACCGACAGGCCGGTCTGGCCCTTGGCGAGGTTGGAGCGATAGAGCTTGTTGGACTCCACGGCGGTAGAATGGCCCGCATAGGTGCGGAAGAGCCAAGGTTTGTCGCGGGCCACCATCCGATTTTCCTCCGTCGCTCGCTATTTCACGGTCAGTGTGCGTCGCAATGACAGCGACGTCGATGGGAAATTGTTCCAACGCCGGCGCCCCCGCGGCGGCCCGCACGGGAGCCGCGGCGGCGCCTCGACGAGGTGCGCTACTTGCTGACGAGGGAGATGACGAACAGCAGAATCACGGCACCGATGGTCGCCGAGATGATCTGGCCGAGCAGCCCGCCCACCACGAACACGTTGCCGAACAGGAAGCCGCCGATAAGCGCGCCGACCACTCCGACCGCGATGTTGCCGACGATGCCGAAGCCCGATCCCTTGTAAAGCTGGCCCGCGAGGAAACCGGCGACGGCGCCGATGATGATCATCCACAAGATGCCCATGCTCTTCTCCTCATGCCTCACGCCTTCCGCCGCGCCGCCACCGGGCGGGCGCCGGGCGAGGCAGGAGCAATCTAGCCGCCCCCATGTCCGCCGTGAACTCTCCCCCGACGGAAAGACGCGGCGATGACGGCGGGGAACGGGGGGCGCACCGGGGATTCCGCGCCCGCGCGCGGGGGGCTTCCCCAAGGCACCTCCTCAAGTCTACGTTCTCTGCTACGCTGCGATGCGATACCCAGCTTGCATCCCAGTTGCCTTAGGATGAAGGTGACCGAAGAGTCTCCACCTGCTTCATGAAGAGAGGACAAGACGCCATGGCCCAACCTGCCGCCGCCAGCGCGCCCCTGAAGGACCTTTACGAGCTGGGCGAGATTCCGCCGCTCGGGCATGTGCCCTCCAAGATGTACGCCTGGGCGATCCGGCGCGAGCGCCATGGGCCGCCGGAGGAATCCTTCCAGCTCGAGGTGGTGCCCACCTGGGAGCTGGGCGAGAACGACGTGCTCGTCCTCGTGATGGCGGCGGGCGTGAACTACAACGGCATCTGGGCCGGCCTCGGCCAACCGATCTCGCCGTTCGACGTGCACAAGGCGCCGTTCCACGTCGCCGGCTCCGATGCCTCGGGCATCGTCTGGGCGGTGGGCTCGAAGGTGAAGCGCTGGAAGGTGGGCGACGAGGTGGTCGTGCACTGCAACCAGGACGACGGCGACGACGAGGAGTGCAACGGCGGCGACCCGATGTTCTCCCCCTCGCAGCGCATCTGGGGCTATGAGACGCCGGACGGCTCCTTCGCCCAGTTCTGCCGGGTGCAGGCGCGCCAGCTCATGCCGCGGCCGCAGCACCTCACCTGGGAAGAGTCGGCCTGCTACACCCTCACCATGGCCACCGCCTACCGCATGCTGTTCGGCCATCCGCCGCACACCGTGAAGCCGGGCGACTACGTGCTGGTGTGGGGCGCCTCGGGCGGCCTCGGCGTGTTCGGCGTGCAGCTCGCGGCGGCCTCCGGCGCGCACGTGATCGGCGTGATCTCCGACGAGACCAAGCGCGACTACGTGCTCGGCCTCGGCGCCAAGGGCGTGATCAACCGCAAGGACTTCAAGTGCTGGGGCCAGCTGCCCAAGGTCAACTCTCCGGAATACAACGAGTGGACCAAGGAAGCCCGCAAGTTCGGCAAGGCCATCTGGGACATCACCGGCAAGAAGGACGTGGACATCGTCTTTGAGCATCCCGGCGAGCAGACCTTCCCGGTCTCCACTTTGGTGGGCAAGCGCGGCGGCATGATCGTGTTCTGCGCCGGCACCACCGGCTTCAACATCACCTTCGACGCGCGCTACGTGTGGATGCGCCAGAAGCGCATCCAGGGCTCCCACTTCGCCCATCTGAAGCAGGCCTCCGCCGCCAACCAGTTCATCATCGACCGGCGCGTGGACCCCTGCATGTCGGAGGTGTTCCCCTGGGATCGCATCCCCGAGGCGCACACCAAGATGTGGAAGAACCAGCACGCCCCCGGCAACATGGCGGTTCTGGTGAATGCGCCGCGCACCGGCCTGCGCAGCTTCGAGGACGTGCTCGAAGCCTGCGGCAGCTGAGGCCCCGCGCTGCCGCGATGACCGCGCCCGGCCCGCCCGGGCGCGCGTCGGACGTGGCCGGGCTCCGGCGCGAGACGCCCCCCGGCCCCATCGCCCGGACATGCTCCGGGCGCTTCTGACTTCAGGCGCTGCCTTCTCCGGGCGTTGCTGCCTGATCCCGGCGGTCCCGTCGCGCTGCACCGGCGCGGCTCCCGTCGGATCAGCGCCGCGAGCCACCGCCGGGATCGCGATCCCTTCGAGAGCGGACGCCAGCGCCCCCACTTCAACCGCCCGTCCACGACCGGCGACGCAGCCTCGGCCGCCGGGTGCGCCAGCCGGATCCCACGCACCCGCCGTCCTGCCAGAACCCCCGCTCCATGCCCGACCCCGCGCCGCCCCATATCCCGCCCGCCTCCTTGCCTCCGGGCGCGGATCGGCCCGCCGGGGGCCATTCCGGAACCGTCGCCATCATCGGCGCGGGCCCCGCGGGTCTCGCGGCGGCCGAAGTGCTGGCGGCCGGCGGGGCGCGCATCGCGGTCTATGACGCCATGCCCTCCCCCGCGCGCAAATTCCTGATGGCCGGGCGCGGCGGGCTCAATCTCACCCATTCGGAGCCCTTCACGACCTTCCTCACCCGCTACGGCGCCGCGGCGAACGCGCTTCGGCCGGCCCTGGAGGCGTTTCCGCCCGATGCCCTGCGCACCTGGGCGGCGGGCCTCGGCGAGGAGACCTTCGTCGGCAGCAGCGGCCGGGTGTTTCCCAGGAGCTTCAAGGCCTCGCCGCTGCTGCGCGCCTGGCTGCGCCGCCTCGACTCCGCCGGCGTGAGGGTCCACCTGCGCCACGCCTGGACCGGCTGGAGCGCCGACGGCAGCCTCGCCTTCGGCACGCCGGAGGGGCCGCTCAGGGTCCATGCGGACGCCACGATCCTCGCCCTGGGCGGCGCCTCCTGGCCGAGGCTCGGCTCAACCGGCGGCTGGGCCGCCACGCTGAGGGAAAAGGGCGTCGCGGTGCACGATTTCGCACCCTCGAACATGGGGGTGCGCCTCGCCTGGTCCGAACCGTTCCGCGCCCGTTTCGCCGGCACCCCGCTGAAGCGTATCGCCCTCACCTTCCATGGCCGGCGCGTGGCGGGCGAGGCGATGGTGACGCAGGACGGGCTGGAAGGCGGCGCCGTCTACGCTTTGTCCGGCGCGCTGCGTGACGCGCTCGTCGCCGCGCCGGCCGCAACCCTGCTCGTGGACCTGCGCCCGGACCTCGCGGAGGAGGCCCTCGCCACCCGCCTTGCAGCGGCGCCGCAATCGCTCTCCCTCGCCAATCTGCTGCGCCGGGCGGCCGGGCTTCCGCCCGTGGCCGCCGGGCTGCTGCGGGAAGCCGCAACGCCCCTGCCCCGCGCCCCGGCCACCCTCGCCGCGCGCATCAAGGCCGCCCCGCTCACCGTGACCGGAACCCAGGGCCTCGCCCGCGCCATCTCCAGCGCCGGCGGGCTCGCCTTTTCGGAAATCGATGCCGACTTCGCGGTGAAGCGCCTGCCCGGCGTCTTCGCCTGCGGCGAAATGCTGGATTTCGAGGCGCCCACCGGCGGCTACCTGCTGCAGGCGGCCTTCGCCACCGGACGGGCGGCAGGCCACGGGGCGCTGCGCGCGCTCGGGCGCGGCACCGCTCAGCCGGAGAAGCCGCCCGCGTCCAGATAGGCCTGCTCGTCGGCCCGCATGGCGCGTCCCAGGATGGGGTTGCGATGGGGGAAGCGGCCGAAGCGCTCGATCACATCCAGATGGACCTTCGCATAGCGCAGGCTTTCCGGCTCGCCCAGGGCTTCGAAAAGCGCGACGCACCGCCGCTGCGCCCCGGCATCCTCCTGATGCATGAAAGGCAGATAGAAGAAATCCTGCAGGCCTGCCGTTGCCTCCGCCCGGTCGAAGCCGCGCGCGAGGGCCGCCTCGGCCACGCACAGCGCCCTGGCATCGGTGGCGAAGGCGCGGGGCGTGCCGCGGTGGATGTTGCGCGGCGCCTGATCGAGCAGGATGACGAGGGCCAGCGCGCCTTCCGGGCTCTCCTGCCAGCCATCGAGCCTGCCCGCAGCCGCCGCCTCATAGGCCGGCCCCAGCGCCGCGCGGACCTCGGCATCGAAGGCCGCGCCGCCGCCGAACCACTTCTCCCGTCCCGCGGCCCGCCAGAAGGCGAGCACCGCCCCGGGCGAGGCTTCGATCTCCTGCCGCGCCGCCATGGCCGCCTCAGCGCGCGCGGCCGGCCGACGGCGCGAGGCCGGGCGGCGCGAGGGGATTGTCGGTCAGGGCGGCGCGGTCCGGCGCATCCACCTCCGGCACGCCGAGAAAGGCGTTGAACAGGCGGCCGATCACCTTGGGATCGAGATCGCGCACGATCATCACGAGGCGGGTCCGGTGGTCGTCGTCCGGCCATTCGGGCAGCCGCACGGGCGGGTGCATCACGTGCTGCACGCCGTGCAGCACCACCGGCGCGGACGGATCCTCCGCCAGCTTCACGATGCCCTTGAGGCGCAGGAGGCTGGCACCGTGGGTGGCACGCAGCAGCTCCAGGAACAGATCGAGCGTGGTGGCGGGGATCGCCGCATCGGTCGCGAGGGTGAAGGCGCGGATGCGCTCGTCGTGCCGGCTGGCGTCGTGAGCGTGCGCCGGCGCGGGGGAGGTGGCGCCCGCCTCCGCCGCGGCCGCCACCTTTTCCTCGGCCAGCCAGCGGGCCACATCGGGGCTCTTGCCGCTCGGATCATAAAGACCCGCGTTGAGCAGCGCGGCGGCATCCGCCTCGCCGCGGGCGGCATCGAGGATGCGGGCAGCCGGCGCGAGGCGTCCGAGGCGCGCCGTGAGGTGCGCCACCGCCGCCGCGCCCGCATCGCCGGGCAGCAGGTCCGTTTTGGTGAGCACAAGAATATCGGCCATGGCGGCCTGCTTGAGCGCCTCCTCGTGGGCATCGAGGGTCGCCGCGCCGTTGACGGCATCCACCACGCACACCACCCCGTCGAGGCGGAAGCGCATGGCAAGGTAGGGATGGGTCATCAGCGTGTGCAGGATGGGCGCGGGGTCGGCGAGCCCGGTGGTCTCGATCACCACGCGGGAGAAGGGCGGCAGGCGGTTGTTGTCGCGCCCGCGCAGCAGGTCCTCCAGCGCCGCCACCAGCTCGCCGCGCACGGTGCAGCACACGCAGCCCGAGGAGAGCAGCACCACGCCGTCGTCCACCGCCCGCACGAACAGGTGATCGAGGCCGATTTCGCCGAACTCGTTGATGAGCACCGCCGTGTCGGCGAGGGCGGGATCGGCCAGCAGCGCGTTGAGCAGGGTGGTCTTACCGGCGCCGAGGAAGCCGGTGAGGATGGTGACGGGCAACGGGATCGGCGGGCCGGACGGACGCCGCGGCGGGGCGGCGGGACCGGAGGGATCGGAGGGCGGCATTCAGGCGTCTCACGGCGCTCCCGGCGGGGCGGACGCGCGGCGTCGAGGCGGTGCGCCCATGGGCACGTCCCTGCGGCGGCCGGCGGTCCCTCGCGGAGCGAAAGGAAATCTCGACGGGAGACTAGAGCGCTGGCAGGCCGGAGGGAACCGCTTTATGGCCCCCGCGATTGCAGTGCCTGCGAGTCCCGGCAGCGGACGGCCAGCTCGCGCGGCCAGCCGGCGGATGCGGAAGCCGGCCGCAGATCGGACGTTCCCGTGGGAACGGAGCTTCCGCCGGGCTTGGCAAGCGGCCGGCCCCACCGGATGCGTCGGGACGCGGCACCTGAGGTGCATCAGGATCGAGCGATATCAACCCGAGGGAGTGGCGATGGGGGTCCGCTTGCGCGGCACTGAGCGAGATCCCCGCCAGCGCGGCGGCCCTCGCCGGGCGCGAGCGCGGCATACCATCCCGACGGGAAAGGCGGGGGACCGGGCGCTCCGCCGGGCGCCGAGCCCGCGCGGGCCGTCAGCTCGCGGGCTTGGCCGCGGCGGTGTTGGTGCTGGCGGGCTTCGGCTTGGGCTTCGGCGCGGGAGCCGGAGCAGACGAGGCCATGCCCGCCGCTGTGGGCTTCACCGGCTTGGTGGAGCGGCTCTGAGACGACGCCGTCTTGCCGTCAGATGCGGACTTGCCTGCATCGGAGGTAGGCTTGGCCGAAGCGGTCTTCGCCGCCGCAGCCTTCGCCGCAGCCTTGGACTTCTTCTTTTCCTCGGCCGGCGTCTCATAGGCATCGGCGAGATCGGTGGGCGACTGCCGGGTACCGACGAAGACCGGCACCGGATCCATGGAGGGCGGCAGGTTCTGCAGCAGCTCGGCGCCCGAGGCCGGAAGGTTCGCCCGGGCGGCGGGCGCGGCAAAGGCGAAGGGGAAGGCCGGAGCCTCGCCCTGGCCGGGCTGCTCGTCCTCATTCTCCGCCGCCACGACCGAGCGCTTGGCGCCGCACGCCTCCGCCGTCATGTTGGTGGGCGTGCCGCCTTCGTTGGGAATCGATTCCAGGCTCTGCCCGCCACCGCCGAACAGGCCGCCGCTGCCCGAGGTCTGGAAGCCCTTTTCCAGCAGAAGGGCGGTCTCCTCGGTGCGGGCCTTGCCCGAAGATGCGCCGAGCACCACGGCGATGAGCCGCTTGTTGCCGCGCGTGGCGCTGCCCACGAGATTGAAGCCCGAGGCGCAGATGAAGCCGGTCTTCATGCCGTCGGCGCCGGGATAGCGATCGATCAAGTGATTGTAATTGCGCAGCACCCGGTTGCCGAGGCGGATGGCGGGGATGCGGAACAGCGCCTCATGCTCGGGGAAATGATAGATGATGGCCCGGGCGAGGATGGCGAGGTCGCGCGCCGTGGTCACCTGCGCGCCGTTGGGCAGCCCGTTGGGGTTGGCATAATGGGTGCCGGTCATGCCGAGGCGGTAGGCGGTGGCGTTCATCTCCGCGACGAAATGGGGCACGTCGCCGCCGACGCCCTCGGCCACCACGACCGCCATGTCGTTGGCGGACTTCACCAGCACCATCTTCATGGCGTTGTCGAGGGTGACCTTGGTGCCCGGCTTGAAGCCCATCTTGGAGGGCTGCTGGGAGGCCGCGTATTTGGAAACGGTGATGGGCGTGTCAGCGCTGATGCGGCCCTCGCGCATGGCGTTCAGCGCCACGTAGATGGTCATCAGCTTGGTGACGGAGGCGGGATACCACGGCGCGCCGGCGTCCTTCTGCTCGACCACCCGGCCGCTGTCCGCCTCCACCAGGAGGACGGGATGGGCTTCGGCCGCCCGCGCGGCCAGACCGATCAGCAGCGCCGCGCCGCACACCAGCGCCCAGGCCCCGCGCCCGAAGGCGCCGCGTCGGGCAAAATGAAGGTTCGCGCGCACCAGCCCACTCGCTCCGTGTTGGATGAAATACGCCCAAAGACGCATCATCCTTAACCCGATTTGCCGCGCGCGAAAAGGCTAAACAACCGCTGGTGCACCTTTGTTCCAACGGAAGGTTAAGTCTCAATGGAAAAACGAATTCTGTCCCACAACCTCGGTCACATTCTCGCCTTATTCGGCCGAGCCCGGCGAAGGTAGGCGAAACCTTCGCGCCGAGGTGGGGAATACCTCCGGCCATACCTCCGGCATCAGGTCTCCACCAGCGGCGTCTCGGGCTTGGCCGCGTCCTTGCCGTCCGCGCCCTCTCCCTGGGTCATGAACTGGGCCCGGGCGAGGCCGGCGAACCGCCCGCCGAGACCCACCAGCTCGTCGAACGAGCCGGCTTCCACCACGCGCCCGTGCTCGAACACAAGGATGCGGTCGGCATTGCGCACGGTGGCGAGGCGATGGGCGATGACGAAGGTGGTGCGGCCCTTCATCACCTCGTCGAGAGCCGCCTGCACCTTGGCCTCGGTGGCGGCGTCGAGGGCGCTGGTCGCCTCGTCGAGAATGAGGATGGGAGGATTCTTCAGCAATGCCCGGGCGATGGACAGGCGCTGGCGCTCGCCGCCGGAGAGCGCGCGGCCGCGCTCGCCCACGATGGCTTTCAGCCCCTGCGGGTTGCGCTCCACCAGCTCCAGCGCCTGGGCGCGCGACAGGGCGAGGCGCAGTTCCGCCTCGGTGGCGTCGGGCTTGCCCACCTTGAGGTTGTCCTCGATGGTGCGGTTGAACAGCAGCGGCTCCTGGAACACCACGCCGATGTTGCGCCGGAGCGAGGACAGAGTGACGTCGCGGATGTCCGTCCCGTCGATGAGCACCGCCCCCGACTGCGGGTCGAACACCCGGTGCAGCAGCGCGAGCGCAGTGGACTTGCCCGCCCCCGTGGTGCCGACGAAGGCGAAGGTCTGGCCGGGCGCGGCGTGCAGGTCCACATCCTCCAGGGCCGGGCGCTTGCCGTCATAAGAGAAGGAGACGTCCTCGAAGCGCACGTCGCCCTTCACATTCTCGAGCGGCTTGGCGCCGGGCCGGTCGCGCACCGAGCCCACCGTGTCGAGCACGTCGTAGAACAGGGCGAGGCGCGGCCCCGAGAGCATCAGCCGGTTGAAGAAGCTGACCGTGTGGTCGAGCCGGCCGATCAGCATGTTGGCGAAGGCCACGTAGGTGACGATGTCGCCGATGCGCGCCAGCCCCTGCACGTAGAGCCAGGTGCCGATGAGCAGGATGGCGAGGATGGTCAGCGTGGTGGACGCCTTGGTGGCCATGGACACCATGGCCCACCAGGAGAGCACCGGGATCTGCACCGCGAGCACCCGGTTCACGGTGTCGCGCATGCCGCTCACCTCGGCCTCGATGCGGGTGTAGCTCTGGATCACCGCCACGTTGCCGAGGGCGTCGGAGGTGCGCTCGGCAAGGTCCGAATTATAGGCCTCCACCTCGCGCTGCATGGTCTCGGTGCGGCGGATCACGTAGGCGGTGACGAGGCCGAACACGAAGATCAGCACGATCAGCACCAGGCCGAGGCGCCAGTTGATCCAGATGCCCACCGGCACCAGCACGATCAGCGAGACGATGGCCGCGAGGTCCTCGCGGAAGAAGGACAGCCACAGGCCCCACAGGGCGTCCACCCCCTCCAGCATCACCTTCAGCAGGCGGCCCGAATGGGTCTCGCCGTGGAAGCTCAGCGGCAGCTGGAGCACGTGCTCGAAATATTGCGTCAGCACGCCGAGGCGCCGGCGGTGGGACAGCCGGTCGGCATGCAGCGAAATGGTCACCCCCGCGCCGATGTTGAACAGGCCGAAGGCCACCCACGCCGCCAGGAGCGGGGTCAGCTCCTGGAAGGTCGGGATGCGCCGCTCCGCCTGGGCGGTCGCCAGCGCGTCGATGATCTGGCCGAACAGGATGGGCTCGGCGAATTGCGCCAGCGCCAGCGCCACGTTGGCGACGGCCAGCAGCAGGCCGAGCTTGGCCTGTGGCCCGAGAAGCGTGATGGCCCGACCGTAGATGCGCAGCAGATCCATGTGAGAGCCCTGCCCCTCGACGCGCGAAACTGCCGATCAGCTAAATCCTACCGCCAAGCTTTGCGCAAGCGGATTTGCGCAGGCCGCCCGCCCTGTCCGCAATGCCTTGACGGGGCGGGCGAAATGGCGGCCTCAGCGCGATCGGCCGCCCCGCCCGCGGGCCGGCCGCGCCATGGACATTGACGGACGCCGCCCGCTTGCCTATAAGCCGAGCCCGAACTCAGGCGGCTCCGGCGGCCGGAGCCCGGCCTTTATTTCCCGATAAATGCGTCGCTCGCGCGGCGCCGTCGGATGGGCATCGGCGGAAGGGTCCGCCGGGGCAGCGTGGCTGCCGGGATCCGACCGTTCGATGCGGCCGCAAACCATCCGGAGACAAGACCCGTGAAGCGCACCTATCAACCGAGCAAGCTCGTGCGCAAGCGTCGCCACGGCTTCCGTGCGCGCATGGCGACCCGCAACGGCCGCAAGGTCATCGCCGCCCGCCGCGCCCACGGCCGCAAGCGCCTGTCCGCCTGATCGAAGGTGGATGTTCGCGGAGCCCGCCCCTCTCGTGGATCGTCTCCGCAAACGTCGTGATTTCCTTGCCGCTGCGAAAGCCCGGCGTGCCGGGCTCGGCCCCTTCCTGATCCAGGGGCGCGACCGCGCGGACGCGGGCGAGGTGCGCATCGGCCTCACCGTCACCAAGAAGACCGGCAACGCGGTGGTGCGCAACCGCATCCGCCGCCGGCTGCGCGAGGCCGCGCGCCAGGTGCTGCCGGAGGCCGGCCTTCCCGGCCACGATTATGTGCTGGTGGCCCGGCCGGAGGCGCTGAAGGCGCCGTTCGCCGCCCTCGTGGCGGACCTGAGGCGCGGCATCGCCAAGCTGCATGATCCCAAGGCCGCGTCCCGCGGCGAGCCCCGAAGCCGGGGACCGCGGGCCAAAGCGCCGCAGCCGAAGGCCGCGCACGGCGCGCCGACACGCGCTAAGACCGCACAAGCTGAGACACCCTGCGCGCCGACTTCTCCGGCGCCTCCCGCCCCGCCCACGGGATCAAAGCCCCCGCCCACGGAGGCCGACCGGCATGAGTGACAACCGCAACATGATCGTCGCCATCGTTCTCTCGATGGCGATCCTCATCGGCTGGCAGTATTTCTTCGGCATTCCGCAGGCGGAGCGCCAGCGCCAGGCGGCCGAGCAGCAGCGCACCGAGCAGCAGGCGGCGCAGACCAGCGCGCCTTCCGCGACCGCACAGGCCGCGACCGCGCCGGCGGCCGCACCCGGGACTGCGCCGGTGCCCTCCGGCGCTCCGGTGCCGGGCGGCGCGCCCGTCGCGGGCAGCACCCAGCCCGCGCGCACCCTCACCCGCGCCCAGGCGCTTGCCGCCGCCCCGCGCGCGCCCATCGCCACGCCGAGCCTCGCCGGCTCCATCTCGCTGCGCGGCGCGCGGGTGGATGACCTTGAGCTCACCCAGTATCACGAGACGGTGGACCCCAAGAGCCCGAACATCGTTCTGCTCTCGCCCTCCGGCGCGCCCGACCCCTTCTATGCGGAATTCGGCTGGACCGCGGCGCCCGGCGCCGGCGTGACCCTGCCGGGGCCGGACACGGTGTGGACCACCTCAGGCGGCACCCTCACCGAGAAGACGCCGCTCACCCTCTCCTATGACAACGGCCAGGGCCTCGTCTTCCGCCGCACCTTCACGGTGGACGACCATTATATGTTCGCGGTGAAGGACGAGGTGGAGAACAAGAGCGGCGCGCCGGTGACGCTCTATCCCTATGCGCTGGTCTCGCGCCACGGCATTCCCCACACCGCGGGCTTCTACATCCTGCACGAGGGCCTGATCGGCGTGCTCGGCGACAGCGGCCTGCAGGAAGTCACCTACGCCAAGATGAAGCCGGAGGAGCCCCACGCCTTCTCCGCCACCGGCGGCTGGCTCGGCATCACCGACAAATACTGGGCCGCCACCGTCATCCCCGACCAGAGCGTGAAGGTGGACGCCAAATTCTCCACCTCCAAGGTGGCGGGCGTTCCCACTTTCCAGGCCGACTATTTGGCTGCGCCGAAGACGGTGGAGCCGGGCGCGACCATGGCCTCCAGCTCCCAGCTCTTCGCCGGCGCCAAGGTGGTGCAGGTGGTGGACGGCTACCAGAAGACCTACAGCATCGACCGCTTCGACCTTCTGATCGACTGGGGCTGGTTCTATTTCATCACCAAGCCGCTGTTCCTGGTGATCGACTGGATCTATCGCCTGGTGGGCAATTTCGGCGTGGCGATCCTGATCGTGACGGTGCTCTTGAAGGGCATCTTCTTCCCGCTGGCCAACAAGTCCTACGCCTCCATGGCGAAGATGAAGGCCGTGCAGCCGGAGCTCACCGCCATCCGCGAGCGGTATGCGGACGACAAGGTGAAGCAGCAGCAGGCCATGATGGATCTCTACAAGAAGGAGAAGATCAATCCGGTGGCCGGCTGCCTGCCCATCGTGGTGCAGATCCCGGTGTTCTTCGCCCTCTACAAGGTGCTGTTCGTGACCATCGAGATGCGGCACGCGCCCTTCTTCGGCTGGATCCGCGACCTTTCCGCGCCCGACCCGACCAACATCTTCAACCTGTTCGGCCTCATCCCGTGGGATCCCTCGCAGCTACCGATCGCCGGCGCCTATCTGGTGCTGGGGGTGTGGCCGATCATCATGGGCATCACCATGTGGGTGCAGATGAAGCTGAACCCGGCGCCCACCGACCCGGCGCAGCAGATGATCTTCAACTGGATGCCGGTGATCTTCACCTTCATGCTGGCCCATTTTGCCGCCGGCCTGGTGATCTACTGGGCCTGGAACAACACCCTCTCGGTGACCCAGCAGGCCCTGATCATGAAGCGCCACGGCGTGAAGATCGAGCTGTGGGACAACATCAAGGGCGTGTTCCGCAAGAAGGAAGCGGCGAAGGGGTGAGGGGACCTTCCGGTAGCGCGACCATGAGGGCTTCATGAGACGTCTTTTTTGGGAGCTGCTTTAGTCCTACAACGCCGACCCCGGAATTGAAAACCGGATCGACCGCGCTTCGATTGTATCTCGCCGCATCAGACGCTAACCTCAGGTAGCAAGATTCGATCTCACCTGAGGGCAACAATGGCTCGCCTTGTCTATGCCTGCCGATTTGAAATCCCGTCCGATACGGGACTCCAAAGCGTTTCTGCGTCCTACTACAAGTGGATCGAGAAGCACTATAAAGAACGTCGTGGGATAGCGGATTTTCGATTACCGACTACTCTGACAGACATCGAGGCTCCTTTGGACTCTCATAATTTGAGAGGGGAGATTTACGAATCGAACGAAGGATCAGCCATTAAGTTATCTTGGTCATTTCCTGATGACAAAGATACCGGCCTTCGGTGGCGCAATGACATTAGAATCGGGCAAGTTGGAGCAATTTGCAGCACCGAACATCTCATATATGTGGAATCTGTTGAATATAATATTTCCCCCACAATATTAATAGTCGGATCCCCGCGCGTTATTCGCGATATATTCTCGGATAGTGATGTTTTTGTTGGAAAGATGCGCATTAGTGCGCAACCCTATTGTGTTAGTTCTGAAAATTTTTCTGAGTTCATCACTCTCCTAACGAGTCCGGATCGAAATATTCCGATTTTATTCGTATCTCCATTTGCCGACTCTTCCTCCTCTGCCTTGGATATCAAGCAACTTGCCAAAAATTTAGCGGGCGTTGCTGTTGTCATATATGCATCTGATCCGGACGTAACTTGGGATCTTGCGAATGAGATTGGCAGAAGATTTGCATGCTTCAATGGTGGAGCACGGATATATTGGCCCAACTTCTCGTTAACCGCGGATTACAAAGCTCATCGTTTATTTTTAGCATCCTGGATTGAACAGGTCGGATCGACCTACGCCAGCAGAACGATCGAGCGGACTATCTTTGGAGTAGCGGCTCTTCGCTTTATTCCCGATGAGAGAATTTCACAAGTCATTCGATCTCACGAACTAGCAGAACGTCATAGGGAAATAATCAGGAAAAAAGAAACTGGAGATGATTTTTGGAATGATTTCGAGAAAACTCTTGCAGACCTAGATGATGCAAATAGACGGGTAGCCGAGCTCGAGACGGAGCTGTCAAACTATAAGTCATACAAGGAGTACATCGATACTCAATATAATGAGGTCGATAATGGAAATGCAGCTTGCCTAGAAGATGAAGCCGAGGAAACTCACTCAGTCCACAGCGCCGTTCTAAATGCAAAACAAAAATTTAACAATCTGGTATTTCTAGAATCAGCGCTTTCAGCGGCATTGGCCTCTCCGTTTCAACGGCCGTTTGACATATTTGAGGCTCTTGGTGATCTTAACGACATTGTTGACGATTGGAAACAGGCACGAGATGAGAGGGGAAATGGCGGAGATCTCCTGAATCATCTGAGGAATAAAGGATGGGGTAAAAGGAGCAGTATGCACATATCGAATACGACCAAAGGAAAATATGGCGCTAGTTATGAATTTGAATACAATGGGAATAAGATTCTATTTGAACCACACATTACGATTGGTGCAGGCGACCCGAACTCTTGCGCCTCCATTCATTTCATATTTGACGCAAAAAATGGAAAAATGATTATCGCTCATGTCGGAAAACACCTCCCCAATACAAAAACCTAAGCCTTTAGAGGGCAGCCTGATCCGATCGACACAATTTGCGTAGGCTTCCCGGTCACCCCCTTTCCACCCCACCCTGCAAACCGGCTTTCCCCCATCCGCCCCGCCGCGCGCCGCTCCGCCTCAACCCCTTGAAAGAAAACGCCCTCTCCCCCTGGCACACCCCTTGCTGATCCTCCCCTCAACCCCCATGCGCGAATGCGCGCCCACGGGGGAGGTCCGATTGAGGGGGAACGCCGGATGGCCCTTGAGACGTTCTATGAAGTCATGCGGCGGCAGGGCATCACCCGCCGCTCCTTCCTGAAATACTGCTCGCTCACCGCCGCCGCCCTCGGCCTCGGCCCCGAGTTCGCGCCCAAGATCGCCCACGCCATGGAGACCAAGCCGCGCACCCCGGTGCTCTGGCTCCACGGGCTGGAATGCACCTGCTGCTCGGAGAGCTTCATCCGCTCGGCCCATCCCCTGGCCAAGGATGTGGTGCTCTCCATGATCTCGCTCGATTACGACGACACCCTCATGGCCTCCGCCGGCCATCAGGCCGAGGCCATCCTCGACGAGGTGATGACCAAGTATAAGGGCAACTACATCCTCGCCGTGGAGGGCAACCCGCCGCTCAACGAGGATGGCATGTACTGCATCATCGGCGGCAAGCCCTTCGTGGACCAGCTGAAGAAGGTGGCCGCCGACGCCAAGGCCATCATCTCCTGGGGCTCCTGCGCCTCCTACGGCTGCGTGCAGGCGGCACGGCCCAATCCCACCAAGGCCACCCCGGTGCACGAGGTGATCTTCGACAAGCCCATCATCAAGGTGCCGGGCTGCCCGCCCATCGCCGAGGTGATGACCGGCGTGATCACCTACATGCTCACCTTCGACCAGATGCCCGAGCTCGACCGCCAGGGGCGGCCGAAGATGTTCTATTCCCAGCGCATCCACGACAAATGCTACCGCCGGCCCCACTTCGACTCCGGGCAGTATGTGGAGCATTTCGACGACGAGGGCGCGCGCCGCGGCCACTGCCTCTACAAGGTGGGCTGCAAGGGCCCGACCACCTACAACGCCTGCTCCACCATCCGCTGGAACGACGGCGTGTCCTTCCCCATCCAGGCGGGCCACGGCTGCATCGGCTGCTCGGAGGACGGCTTCTGGGACAAGGGCTCCTGGTACGCCCGCCTCGCGGATCTCAAAGGCTCGGGCTTCGGCGTGGAAGCCAATGCGGACCAGGTGGGCCTCGTGGCCGCCGGCGTGGTGGGCGGCGCGGTGGCGGTCCATGCCGCCGTCAGCGCCCTGAAGCGCGCCCAGCACAAGCACACCGACAATAACGGCGCCGACAAGGGAGGCGAGAAGTGAGCATCCAGACGCCCAACGGCTTCACCCTCGACACCTCCGGCAAGCGCATCGTCGTCGATCCCATCACCCGTATCGAAGGCCACATGCGCTGCGAGGTGAACGTCGACAGCAACAACATCATCCGCAACGCGGTCTCCACCGGCACCATGTGGCGCGGCCTCGAGGTGATCCTCAAGGGCCGCGACCCGCGCGACGCCTGGGCCTTCGTGGAGCGCATCTGCGGCGTGTGCACGGGCTGCCATGCGCTGACCTCGGTGCGGGCGGTGGAGGATGCGCTCGGCATCACCATCCCCAACAACGCCTATCTGATCCGCGAGATCATGGCGAAGGTGCTGCAGTGGCACGACCATGTGGTCCATTTCTACCACCTGCACGCGCTGGACTGGGTGAACCCGGTCAATGCGCTCAAGGCGGACCCCAAGGCCACCAGCGTCCTGCAGCAGTCCATCTCGGCGCATTCGAAGTCTTCGCCGGGCTATTTCCGCGACGTGCAGAACCGGCTGAAGAAGTTCGTGGAGAGCGGCCAGCTCGGTATCTTCAAGAACGGCTATTGGGACAATCCGGCCTATCTCCTGCCCCCCGAAGCCGACCTCATGGCGGTGACCCATTATCTGGAGGCGCTCGACTTCCAGAAGGAGATCGTCAAGGTCCACACCATCTTCGGCGGCAAGAACCCGCATCCGAACTATCTGGTGGGCGGCGTGCCCTGCGCCATCAACATGGACGGCGACATGGCCGCCGGCGCCCCGCTCAACATGGAGCGGCTCAACTTCGTGAAGCTGAAGCTTCAGGAAGCCTTCGAATTCTCCCAGAACGTCTATGTGCCGGACGTGATCGCCATCGCCTCTTTCTACAAGGGCTGGCTCTACGGCGGCGGCATCTCGGGCCAGAACGTGCTGGACTATGGTGACTACGCCGCCATCCAGGGCCAGAAGAAGACCGACCGCCTGCCCGGCGGCGTCATCCTCAACGGCAATTGGGACGAGATCCACCCCATCGATCCGCGCGATCCCGAGCAGGTGCAGGAGTTCGTGACCCACTCCTGGTACACCTACGGCGATGCCAATGCGGAGAAGGGCCTCCATCCCTGGGACGGCATCACCGAGCCGCAGTACAAGCTCGGCCCGAACGCCAAGGGCACGCGCACCAACATCGTCGAGATCGACGAGAGCGCGAAATATTCCTGGATCAAGTCGCCGCGCTGGAAGGGCAATGCCTGCGAGGTGGGCCCGCTGGCCCGCTACATCCTCGCCTATGCCCACGGGGTCGACTACGTGAAGGGGCAGGTGGACGAGGCGCTCGGCCAGTTCAACACCCTGGCCGGCACCCAGCTCACCGCGAAGCAAGCGCTGCCCTCCACCATCGGCCGCACCCTCGCCCGGGCGCTGGAGGCGCACTATTGCGCCAAGATGATGCTGGACGATTTCGGCGCCCTCATCGCCAACATCAAGGCCGGCGACACCTCCACCGCCAACATGGAGAAGTGGGACCCGGCGACCTGGCCGAAGGAGGCCAAGGGCGTCGGCACCGTGGCGGCGCCGCGCGGCGGCCTCGGCCACTGGATCAAGATCAAGGACGGGCGGATCGAGAACTACCAGTGCGTGGTGCCCACCACCTGGAACGGCGGGCCGCGCGATCCCAAGGGCAACATCGGCGCGTTCGAGGCCTCGCTGATGAACACCCCCATGCAGCGCCCGGAGGAGCCAGTCGAGATCCTGCGCACGCTGCACTCGTTCGACCCGTGCCTCGCCTGCTCCACCCATGTGATGTCCGACGACGGCGAGGAACTCGCCCGCGTCACCGTGCGCTAGGGAGGCACGCTTATGGACGCCACCGTGAACGAGCGCCCCCTCGGGGGCCGGGAGACGCCACCGCCCCCTGCCGCCGGCGGGGAAACGCGGCTCTCCACCGTCTATGTCTATGAGGCGCCGGTGCGCCTGTGGCACTGGGTGAATGCGCTGAGCATCGTCGTCCTGTGCATCACCGGCTACTTCATCGGCTCGCCCCTGCCGACGCTCTCGGGCGAGGCCAGCGCCCACTTCCTGATGGGCACCATCCGCTTCGTCCATTTCTCCGCGGGCTACGTGCTGGCCATCGGCTTCCTCGGGCGGATCATCTGGGCCTTCTTCGGCAACAAATACGCCCGCGAGCTGTTCACCTTCCGCTTCTGGCGGAAGGATTTCTGGCGCGGCCTGTTCGCCGAGGTGCAGTGGTATGCCTTCATCAAGCCGCGGCCGCTGAAGTTCGTGGGGCATAACCCGCTGGCCCAGTTCTTCATGTTCTGGGTGATGGTGGTGGGCCTCGCCTTCATGATCGTCTCGGGCTTCGCCCTCTATTCCGAGGGGGCCGGGCCGGGCTCCTGGCAGGACCGGATGTTCGGCTGGGTGATCCCGCTGGTGGGCGGCTCCATGCAGCTCCACACCCTGCATCACCTCGGCATGTGGATGATCATCCTGTTCGTGATCATCCACGTCTATTCGGTGATCCGCGAGGACATCATGTCCCGCCAGACCATGATCTCCGCCATGACCAACGGCTACCGCTCCTTCCGCGACGACGATCCGCAATAGGGGCCGGGATACGGGGAATGCGACGGGCGCGGTGCAAGCCGCGCCCGTTCCCGTTTCGGAGCGGGGACGGCCAAGGCCGGACCAGCCGCCACACCCTCCAATCCTCCGATTGGAATCCTTTCTTCCGATTTTTCGATTTTTTGCTAGGCTTCATTCCAGATCATGATTTTCCGCCCGGGTCGCGCCGCGACCTCGCGCAGCAGAATCAACGCCTCGGAGCCCTCCCCCGGCCCTGGCACGCTCCTTGAATTGAAAGCCTTCCAATAAGCGGCCTCAGACCGCCCTTGGGGGAGACAGACAAAGAGGGATGCGTCGCATGGACGACGAAGGAAAAGTCGCGCGCATTTTGGTGCTTGGCATCGGCAACATCCTCTGGGCCGACGAAGGGTTCGGCGTCCGGGTGGTGGAAGCGCTCGATCGTGCCCATGCGTTCCCCGAGACCGTTACTCTGCTCGACGGCGGCACCCAGGGCCTCTACCTCCTGCCCTATCTGGAGGAGGCCGACGGCGTGATCATCGCCGACGCGGTGGATTACGGCCTTGCCCCCGGCACCCTGCACATCCTTGCCGACGAGGAGGTGCCGAAAGTGCTCGCCACCCGCAAGGTGAGCCTCCACCAGACCGGCTTCCAGGAGATCCTCGGCCTGCTCGCCTTGCGCGGCCACGTGCCGGAGCGCCTCGTGCTGGTGGGCGTGCAGCCGGCGCTGCTGGACGATTACGGCGGTGGGCTCACCGACGTGGTGGCGCAGAAGGTCGCCCCGGCGGTGGACGAGGTGCTGCGCATCCTGAAGGACGAGTTTTCCATCGTCCCCACCCCGCGCACCGCCGCCGCCGGCCTCGTCACCGACGCGGTGAGCCGTGACCCTTACGAATCCGGCCGGCCGAGCGCCGAGGAGGCCTGCCGCATCGGCGACCCCCGCGTGCTCGCGCTGCGCTCCTGAGGGCGGCCGCCATGTGCCTCGGCCTTCCCATGCGCATCGACGAGCTGGACGGCGGCTTCGCTTTGTGCAGCACCGAGGGCCGCGCCGAGCGGGTGGACCTCTGCCTGGTGCCCGAGGCGCAGGTGGGCGACCACGTGCTGGTGTTCCAGGGCACCGCGCGCCAGCGCCTCGACGCCGAGGAAGCCCACCGCATCACCGAGGCGCTCGCCGGCGTCGCCGCCATCATGGCGGGCGAGGCGGACGCCGCCGTCATCGACCGGGCATTCGCCGATCTCGCCGACCGCGAGCCCCAGCTCCCGCCCCATCTCGCCGCGGCCTACGCCGCAGGCCGAAAGGAAGCCTGATGTCCCCCGATGCGCTTGCCGCCGATCTCCACCCGCTGGTTCGCCGGCTCATCATCGAGCGGGCCTACCCCTATCTGGAGGCGGCGGAGGATGCCGCGGGCCTCGATGCCCGCGACCATCTCCTGTTCCTGCCGGCCCACGGCAAGGGCCATGTGGAGAGCCCCGACATCGCCGTGGTGCTGCCCGAGCTGGTGAAGGCGCTGGGCGGCGAGGCCGAGCTCGGCGCCGCCGTGGCCGGCCCCGCGGCCGAGGCCACCTTGCGCGACGCGCTGAGCCTCGCCCTGCCCGCCATCGTGGTGCTGCGCGGCGGAGCGCCCATCGGCGCCCTCTCCCGCATGCGCGACTGGGACGAATATCTCGAGCGCCTGCGCGCCCTCCTCTCCTCGCCCTCCACCGTCACCCATTGAGGCGAAGCCCCATGTCCTCCAGTCCCTTCGCCACCCTGCCGCCGGTGGGTTTCGGCCCCGGAAGCCAGCCCTCCGCCGAGGAGGAAGGCCTCGCCTACCTGCCCATGCCGTCGGGCATGCGCACCTTCGAGGCGCACCTGCCAGAGGTGACCGACAAGCAGCGCCTTGCCCCCGCGCTCACGGTGCTGGCGGAGATCGTCGCCGCGCTCAATGCCTGGACGCCGGGTGCCAATATCGCCGTCTCGCTGGCCCACCTCGACCGGGACAACCTCGCTTTGGTGGACGAGACCCTGGGCGAGGGCGAAGTGGCGGTGAAGGTCGCCGCCGACGATCGCGCCCCCATGGAGATCCAGGAAGCCACCTTCGCCGGGGTCTGGCGCCTGCGCGGCGCCGAGGGAGCGGACCGGGTGGAGGTCGGCGCCTTCCCGCGCGGCGCCGTGCTGCGCGCCCACCGCGACGGCTGGCGCATCGACCATGCGAGCCTCGCCGCGCCGGCGCCCGGCATCTTCAACGCGCCGGCCCTGCTCACCGAGATCGACCATCAGGCCGCCGGGCGCCCCGCCGGCACGCCGCCGCACGTGATCAATCTCTCCCTCCTGCCGCACACGCCGGAGGACCTCGCGATGCTGGCCGAGCGGCTGGGCGACGGCGCCACCGTCATCCTCTCGCGCGGCTACGGCAACTGCCGCATCGACGCCTGCGCGCTGAAGGGGGTGTGGCGGGTGCGCTTCTACAATTCCACCGACGCCCTGATCCTCGACACCATCGAGGTCACCGAGGTGCCGGAGGTGGCCTGCGCCGCCCCCGAGGACCTCGCCGATTCCGCCGAGCGCCTCGCCGAGGTGCTGGCGGCGCTGTCGTGAGGCGCCGGCGATGAACGCGCAAGGCCTGCCCCAGGGCATCTTCCCCGCCACCTTCGAGGGCTCCTATCTGGGCGACCGCGCCCGGCTCGCCCCCACCGCGCGCCTCGAATGCAAGGTGTGCTGGCACGTCTACGATCCGGCCGAGGGCTGCGAGACGTGGCAGATCCCGGCGGGCACGCCGTTCACCGCGCTGCCCGACCACTGGCGCTGCCCGGTGTGCGACGGCGCCAGGGACCAGTTCATGGTGCTCGACGGCGGGGCGTCCGGCGTCTCCGCCGTGACCGCGGCGCCGACGCCGGAGGAGGCCCATCTCGACCGGCTGCTCGCGGAGGTGCCGCAGAAGCTCGAATCGACCTTCCGCGAGATCCACGCCGGCAAGATGAAGGGCGTGCCCTTCGTCAACGGCGCGCTCTCGGTCAAGGCGCTGGGCTTCCGCGCCTTTGAGGGGCGCGGCATCGGCGTGCTGGTGACGCCCTGGTTCATGAACATCATCCTGCTGCCGGGCCTTCAGGACGACTGGGCGGGCCTTCCCACCGGCACCCGCGAACTGGTTGATTTTCCCTCGGGCACCTATGAGTTCCTCTCCGCCACACGGCCGGAGACCGGGCCCTACAAGTCGTGCTCGCTGTTCTCGCCCATGTTCGACTTCACCTCCATGCTGCAGGCGGTGGAGACGGCGCAGGCGGTGATCCCGGCCCTGTTCGACCCGGCCAACCGGGAGGAAGGCGCCCGCACCGGCGAGATCCGCCGCAAGGCCGAGGACCGCGCCCGCGCCGAAGCGGCGGCCGAGGAGGAGGCACGGGAGGAGGCCCAGACGAGCGCGGCCCCCCGCGCCACCGACGGGCTTCCCCCCATGAGCCAGACGCCGGCCACCTTCTCGCGGCGGTCGCTGATCTTGGGTCCCGACGGCACGCCGAAGGCACCGGCTACGCGGCCCGAAGGGACCTCCTGAGCCATGTCGGCCCTCGCGCGCATGAGCATCGTCCTCGATCCCGGAGCTGACACCGGGCCGTGGCGGTTCGCGCGCGTCGAAGGTCCCGACCCGGCCCGCGCGCTGGTGGGCCGGAGCATCCACGACGCGGCCGCCCTCGCGCCGCGCATCTTCAATCTCTGCGGCGCCGCCCACGGCTTTGCCGCCCGCCGCGCCCTCGGCCTGCCGGGCGAGGCCGATGCCGCCGCCATGGCCAGCGAAAGCCTGCGCGACCATGCGCTGGCCGTGCTGCACGGCTGGCCCACCGCCTGCGGCGAAGCGCCGGACCGCGACGCCCTCATGGGCCTCGCCCGTCCCGGACCGGACGGGACGGCGGCGCTGCGCCGCGCGCTGGTGGGCGAGGCGGACGAGCTGGCCGCCTTCACCGCCGGCGATCTCGACGGCTGGCTTCAGGCCGCCCCCACCGGCACGGCACGGCTCCTCGCCCGGGTCCGCCGCGAGGTGGACCCGGCCGAGGGGCGCGCGGCGCTGCCCGAGCTGACGCCGGTCGACATCGCCGCCGCCCTCTGTGCCGAGCCCCCCGGCCGCCTGCCGCCGCGCGAGACCGGCGCGCTCGGGCGGGTGGCCCATGCGCCGCTCCTGTCCGCCCTTCTGGCCCGCGAGGGGGCGAGCCTGTTCGCCCGGCTGATGGCCCGGCTCCTCGACCTGCTTGATCTGCTCGCGCCCGCGCGCTCGTCGGCTGTCGTGCCGACCCGCCCCGGCATCGGCATCGCCGCGGCGGTGCGCGGCCTGCTCGGCCATGGCGCGCAGGTGGAGGACGGGCGCGTCGTCGCCTATCGCGTGCTGTCCCCGAGCGCCTGGAACCTCGCGCCGGGCGGGATCCTGGAGCGCGCCTTTTCCGCCCTCGCGCCCCGTCCTGATGCACCCTGGATCGCCCGGCTGCTGCTCTCCGCCATCAATCCCTGCGTGCCCGTCGCGCTCGAAATCCGGGAGGCGCGCTGCCATGCATGAGATGGCTTTGTGCGAGAGCCTGCGCAGCGCCATGGAAGAGGCGGCGACGCGGGAGCGCTTCACCAGGGTGACGCGGGTGCGCCTCGCCATCGGCCGCTTCGCCGGCGTGGAGGTGGAGGCGCTGCGCTTCGGCTTCGACGTGGTGATGAAGGGCTCGCTGGCCGAGGGCGCCGAGCTGGTGGTGCTGGACGAGCCCGGCACCGCCTGGTGCTTCGATTGCGGCGAGACGGTCGCGCTGTCGGACCGACTCGACCCCTGCCCCAAATGCGGCGGCGAGCGCCTCCTGCCCAATGGCGGCACGGAGATGACCATCAAGGATCTGGAGGTGATGTGATGTGCACGGTTTGCGGCTGCGGCGGCGACGGCGCCACCATTTCCGATGCCACCGGCGCGGCCGGTTCCACCCATACCCATGCGGACGGCACCACCCACAGCCATCCGCACGCGCATGGGCATCCGCACGCGCATTCCCACGGGCACGAGCACGCCCACGGCGACGGGCACCCCCATCACCACGGCGAGCCGGCCGGGCATGGCCATGCGCATCATGACCGTGCGCACCATGACCATGCGCACGACGCTCACGCCCCGCACGAGCACGCGCCGCACGAGGCCGCCGGCACACTGGACTACGGCCGCGGCCCGGCCCGCGCCCATGCGCCCGGCCCCTCCCAGGCCCGCATGGTGGAGATCGAGACCGGCATCCTCGCCAAGAACGACGGCTATGCGGAGCAGAACCGCGCCCGCTTCGATGCGGCGGGCCTTCTCGCCCTGAACCTCCTCTCCGGCCCCGGCGCGGGCAAGACCACCCTCCTGGTGGAGACGCTCAAGGCGCTGTCCGGCCGCATCCCCGCCGCGGTGATCGAGGGCGACCAGCAGACCGACAACGATGCCGCCCGCATCCGCGCGGTGGGGGCGCCGGCGGTGCAGATCAACACCGGCAAGGGCTGCCACCTCGATGCGCACATGGTGGGCCACGCGCTTGAGAAGCTGCCCCTGCCGCCGGGCGGCGTGCTGTTCATCGAGAATGTGGGCAACCTCGTCTGCCCCGCCGCCTTCGATCTCGGCGAAAGCTGCCGCGTCACCCTCATTTCGGTGACCGAGGGCGACGACAAGCCGCTGAAATATCCCGATATCTTCCAGGGCGCCGACCTCGTGCTCATCACCAAGGCGGACCTCGCGCCCCATGTGGACGCGGACCTCGCCACCCTTGAGCGCAACATCGCCCGCATCAATCCGAGGGCGGAGATCCTCCAGGTGGCGGCACGCCGCGAGGGCGGCCTCGCGCCCTGGCTCGCCTGGCTCGACCGCGCCCGCGCGGCCCGCCTCGACACCCTCGCCGCGCGGGCCGAGGAAGCCGCCCGCGCCCTGCGCGCCGCCGCCGGCCATCCCTCTCCCCTGCTCGTCGCGCCCGCGCTCAAGGAGGTCAAGGCATGAGCCGCCGCCCCGCCATCCTGGTGGTGGATGACGAGCCCCGCTCGGTGGAGGTCATCGCCCGCGTGCTCGACGAGGAGTTCGACGTCTTCACCGCCCTCGATGCGGAGGAGGCGCTGCGCATCCTGGAGAACGAGTGGATCCAGGTGATCTTCTGCGACCAGCGCATGCCGAAGACCTCCGGCGTCGCGCTGCTCACCCAGGTGCGCGAGCGCTGGCCCGACATCCTGCGCATCATCGTCACCGGCTACACCGAGCCGGAGGACATGATCGGCGCCATCAACGCGGCCGGCATCTACCAGTTCATCCCCAAGCCGTGGCATCCCGACCAGCTGCTCCTGGCGGCGCGCAACGCGGCGCATCTCTTCCAGCTCCAGCGCGATCACGAGCGGCTGAACCTGGAGATGAAGCTCACCGCCCCCACCGCCGAGGCGCGGCTCTCGGTGCAGCGCGCGCGGGTGGCGCAGAATTTCCACTTCGATTCCCTGGTGCGGGCGGCGGGCTCGCCCCTGAGCCAGGTGTGCACCAGGGCGGCGCAGGTCGCGACCTTCGACGTTCCGGTGCTGATCCACGGCGAGACCGGGACGGGCAAGGAGCTGCTCGCCCGCGCCATCCACTATTCCAGCCTGAGGTCGGAACGGCCGTTCTTCGCCGTCAATTGCGGGGCGATCCCCGACGAGCTCCTGGAATCCGAGCTGTTCGGCCACAAGAAGGGGGCGTTCACCGGCGCCCACGTCACCCGCATCGGCCTGCTCGACCAGGCGGACGGCGGCACCATCCTGCTCGACGAGATCGGCGACGTCTCGCCCGCCTTCCAGGTGAAGCTGCTGCGCTTCCTGCAGGAAGGCGAGATCCGTCCGGTGGGCTCCAACGAATCGAAGCGGGTGGATGTGCGCGTCGTCGCCGCCACCCATCGCGAGCTGATCGGCGAGGTGGGCCTCGGCCGCTTCCGCGAGGACCTCTACTACCGCCTCGCCGCCATGGTGCTCACTTTGCCGCCACTGCGCGAGCGGCGCGCCGACGTGGCGGTGCTCGCCGGCACCATCCTCGACGGCCTCGTCGCCCAGCACGGCAAGAAGGTGAAGGGCTTCACCGACGAGGCGCTCGCCTGCCTCGCCGCCTACGACTGGCCCGGCAACGTGCGCGAGCTGCAGAACGAGATCACCCGCATGCTGGTGCTGGCCGAGCGCGACACCCTGGGCGCCGACCTGCTCTCGCCCCACGTGGTGCGCGCCGCCGCCGCCACCATCGCCAAGGGCGAGGCCAACGGTAACGGCAACGGCGCACGGGGCGAGCCGGAGGCCATCACGCTCGCCCAGGCCGGCCCGCTGAAGGACCGCATCGAGCGCATGGAGGCCTCCATCCTCACCGAGACCCTGGTGCGCTGCCGCTGGAACAAGAGCCGGGCGGCGGAGGAGCTGGGCCTCTCCCGCGTCGGCCTTCGGGCCAAGCTCGACCGCTACGGCATCTCGCGCGACAGCGCGTTTGCCCGGTCCCATTAGGAGGGCGCCAAGATGTGCCTCGGCATTCCCGGCCAGATCGTCGCGGTGGCGGACGAAGCGGCCATGCTGTGCGTGGTGGACGTCTCGGGCGTGCGCCGCGCCGTGGACGTGGTGTGCGTGGCCGAGCCCGGCGCGCCCTTGTCGGATCTCGTGGGGGCCTGGGTGCTGGTGCATGTGGGCTTCGCCATGAGCGTCATCGACGAGGAGGAGGCCGCCGCCACCCTGAAGGTGCTCGCCGAGATCGGCGAGGCGGAAGCGGAGATGGAGGCGCTGACCACCGGCTCCGTGGACGTCGAGATTCCGGGAGGTCCCCATGCGCTTCGTCGATGAGTTCCGCGATCCGGCGCTCGCCGCCGCTCTGGTGAAGGAGATCGAGGCCATCGCCGCGCGCCTGGAGCGCGGGCGCGACAAGCCCTTCGCCATCATGGAGGTGTGCGGCGGGCATACCCACGCCATCTTCCGCTACGGGCTCGAAGGGCTGCTGCCCGACCTCGTGGAGTTCGTGCACGGGCCGGGCTGCCCGGTGTGCGTGCTGCCCATGGGCCGGGTGGACGATTGCGTCGCCATCGCCGAGCGCGAGGAGGTGATCTTCGCCACCTTCGGCGATGCCATGCGGGTGCCGGGCTCGAAGAAGAGCCTCTTGCAGGCCAAGGCCGAGGGCGCCGACGTGCGCATGGTCTATTCGCCCCTCGACGCGCTCACCCTGGCGAAGCGCAATCCCGAGCGGCAGGTGGTGTTCTTCGGCCTCGGCTTCGAGACCACCATGCCATCCACCGCGCTGACCGTGCTGCGCGCCGCGAGGGAGGGGGTGCAGAACTTCTCCTTGTTCTGCAACCACATCACCATCATTCCCACGCTCCGCGCGCTGCTGGAGCAGCCGGACCTCGGCATCGACGGCTTCATCGGGCCGGGGCACGTGTCCATGGTGATCGGCACCGCGCCGTACCGCTTCATCGCGGAGGAGTTCCACAAGCCCCTCGTGGTGGCGGGCTTCGAGCCCATCGACCTCCTGCAATCCCTCCTCATGGTGCTGCGGCAGCTCGAGGCGGGCGAAGCGAAGATCGAGAACCAGTACTCCCGCGTCGTGCCGGAGCATGGCAATCCGGCGGCGCTGAAGGCGGTGGCGAAGGTCTACGAACCCCGCCCCACCTTCGAATGGCGCGGCCTCGGCTCCATCGCCGGCTCGGGCGTGCGGCTGAAAGAGCCTTACGCCGCCTTCGATGCCGAGCGCCGTTTCGCCGTGCCCGACATCAAGGTGGCGGACCCCGCCTCCTGCCGCTGCGGCGAGGTGCTCACCGGCGCCTTGAAGCCGTGGGCCTGCCCGGAGTTCGGCAAGGGCTGCACCCCCGAGCGGCCGCTCGGCGCGCTGATGGTGTCGTCCGAGGGCTCCTGCGCCGCCTATTACCAGTACGGCGGCATCAAGGGAGAAGCCGCATGAGCGCCCCCTTCACCGCGCCGCGCCGCGCCCTCACCCAGAAGACCATCACCCTCGCCCATGGCGGCGGCGGCAGCGCCATGCGCGACCTCATCGACGACGTGTTCCTCGCAGCCTTCGCAGGCGAGGGCCGCGCCGCGCCGGAGGATCAGGCCCGCTTCGACCTTGCCACACTCGCTTCTCAGGGCGACCGCCTCGCCTTCACCACCGACAGCTTCGTGGTGGATCCTCTGTTCTTCCCCGGCGGCGATATCGGCAAGCTGGCGGTGTGCGGCACCATCAACGACCTGGCGGTCGGCGGGGCGAGGCCCGTGGCCCTCTCCTGCGCGGTCATCATCGAGGAGGGGCTGGAGGTGGAGGTGCTGCGCCGGGTGGTCGCGTCGATGGCGCAGACGGCACGGGACGCGGGCGTCGCCATCGCCACCGGCGACACCAAGGTGGTGGCGCGCGGCGCCTGCGACAAGCTCTTCATCACCACCACCGGCATCGGCGTGGTGCGCAAGGGGCTCGACGTCTCCATCGCCAAGGCCCGGCCCGGCGACGTGGTGCTGGTGAACGGCCTTTTGGGCGATCACGGCGCCGCCATCCTCAACGCCCGGGGCGATCTCGCCCTTGAGACCACCATCGAAAGCGATTGCGCCGCGCTCCACGGCCTCATCGAGGCGCTGATTTCCGCCGCGCCCTCGCTGCGCCTGATGCGCGATGCCACCCGCGGCGGCGTCGCCTCGGTGGTCAACGAGCTGGCGGAGGCCAGCGCCGTGGGCGTGCGGCTGAAGGAGCTTGCGCTGCCCATGCGCCCGGAGGTGCAGGGCTTCTGCGAGATCTTAGGCCTCGACCCGCTCTATCTCGCCAACGAGGGCAAGATCCTCGCCGTGGTGCCGCCCGATGAGGCGGAAGCGGCGCTGGCCGCCCTGAAAGCCCATCCGCTGGGGCGGGACGCCGCCGCCATCGGCACCATCACCGACAGGCGGCCCGGCCGCGTCGTCATGGAAACCCGTTTCGGGGGCGAGCGCATCGTCGACATGCTGGTCGGCGATCAACTGCCCCGCATCTGCTGACCCCCTTCAACCCTTCGATCCGGAGAGCCTCCCCATGCGCCACCTCACCCGCACGGCCACCGCGACAGCCCTCGCCGCCGCCGTCCTCACCGCTTTGCCCCAGCTCGCCTTCGCCCATACCGGCGTGGGCGCCACCCACGGCTTCGCCCATGGCTTCGCGCACCCGGTCTCGGGCCTCGACCACATGCTGGCCATGGTCACCGTGGGCCTGTTCGCCTTCCAGCTCGGCGGACGCGCCCTCTGGGCCGTGCCGCTGAGCTTCGTCGCGGTGATGGCGCTGGGCGGCGCGCTCGGCATGGCGGGCATCGCGGTGCCCTTCGTGGAACTGGGCATCGGCCTCTCCGTGGTGGTGCTGGGCGCCGTGGTGGCGTTCGGCGTGAAGGCGCCGCTGGCGGTGGCCATGGGTCTCGTCAGCCTGTTCGCGGTGTTCCACGGCCATGCCCATGGCGCCGAGATGCCGGCCGATGCCTCGGGCCTCGCCTATGGCGCCGGCTTCATCGCCGCCACGGCGCTGCTGCACCTCTCCGGCATGGGCATCGGCACGATCGCCGAGGCCCGCGGCGCAGTGTGGCTGCGCGGCGCCGGCGCGGCGGTGGCGCTGGCCGGCGTCGGCCTCGTCTCCGGCGTGCTGTGAGGCCGACCGGCGCGGGCGGCTTGCCTTCGGCGCCGTCCCGCTCCATATAGGCATCGGGAGGTTGGCGGTGGACGAGCCACTCGCCAACCGGGTCAGGTCCGGAAGGAAGCAGCCCCAACGAGCCCGGTCTCGGGTCTTCGTCCAGCCTCCCACCCTCACCTTCGCTGGAATGGCGTTCCCCAAAGCGCGGCGCCTTTTCGTGCCGCACAACGCCGACGGGACCGGGGAGAAGGCGCATGTGGGCGGTCGTGGTTCTCACGCTGCACGCATTTTCAGGCATCCAGGGACATACGGTCTCCGACCTCGGCGTGTTCAAGACCGAGGCCGGATGCAAGGCGGGCCTCGATGCGGCCTTTCCAGGCTTCTTCAAGCCCGGTGAGCTGCGCGGCTATGATGCGGGCTATGTCCGCTTCGCCTGTGTGCGGATCCAGGATTCGGACGTGTTCCTGCAGGCCAAATAGCCGCCATCCCCAGCCCGGCGCCAGCACCGTAAGAAGACGCTTCGGCCCGCGCCATGCCCGATGCTATGAAGAGCCATGAGCGCCGAAAGCACCGAGGACATGCCCGATCTGGACCTGGGCGCGCCGCCTGAGGCCAGACATCCCGAGGCCGCGCCGCCCTCCGCCGCCCCTGCGGGTGCAGCCCCCGGCGCGCTGGCCCAGCCTGCGCCCTACCGCGTGCTCGCCCGCAAATACCGGCCGCAGACCTTCGCCGATCTCATCGGCCAGGAGGCGATGGTCCGCACCCTGACCAACGCCTTCGCCTCCGGCCGCATCGCGCAGGCCTACATCCTCACCGGCGTGCGCGGGGTGGGCAAGACCACCACCGCGCGCATCCTCGCCCGCGCGCTCAACTACGAGCCCATGGAGGGGCCGCCCGGCGGGCCGAGCCTCGACCTCTCGGTGATGGGCAAGCACTGCCGCGACATCATCGAATCGCGCCATGTGGACGTGATGGAGATGGACGCCGCCTCCAACACCTCCATCAACGACATCCGTGAGATCATCGAAAGCGCGCGCTACCGCCCGGTGATGGCGCGCTACAAGGTCTACATCATCGACGAAGTGCACATGCTCTCGACCGCCGCCTTCAACGGCCTGTTGAAGACGCTGGAGGAGCCGCCGGAGCATGTGAAGTTCATCTTCGCCACCACGGAGATCCGCAAGGTCCCCGTCACCGTGCTGTCGCGCTGCCAGCGCTTCGACCTCAGGCGGGTGGATGCGGGCGTGCTCGCGGCGCATCTTTCCGGCATCTGCGCCCGGGAAGAGGTCGCCATCGAGCCTGAGGCGCTCTCGCTCATCGCGCGGGCGGCGGAAGGCTCGGTGCGCGATTCCCTCTCCCTGCTCGACCAGGCCATCGCCCATGGCGGCGGGCAGGTGGGCGCGGAGGAGGTGCGGCGCCTGCTCGGCCTCGCCGACCGCGCCCGGGTGATCGACCTGTTCGAGGCGCTCATGCGGGGCGAGACGGCCGCCGCCCTCACCGAGTTCCGCGACCAGTACGACGCCGGCGCCGACCCGGCGGTGATCCTCACCGACATCGCCGATTTCACCCACCTCGTCACCCGGCTGAAGATCGTGCCCGAGGCGGCGGACGACGCGGCGTTGGTGGAAGCCGAGCGCATCCGCGGCGCGGCGCTGGCGCAGGGCCTGTCCATGCGGGTGCTCTCCCGCGCCTGGCAGATGCTGCTCAAGGGCATCGCCGAGGTGCAGCAGGCCACCAAGCCGGCCCAGGCCGCGGAGATGGCGCTGGTGCGCCTTGCCTATGCCGCCGATCTGCCCACCCCCGACGAGGCCCTGCGCCGCCTCGCCGAGGAGGGCGGAGGCGGCGCGTCGCCGGGCGCCGGGCAGGCGTCCGCGACCGGCAGTGGAGCCGCACCAGCCGGCCGGGGCCAACTCCCCGCTTCGGACGGGCGCCTGCCCGCGGCGCCGGCCGCGGCCGCCCTTGCGGATGCGAACCTCCGCGCTCCGGGCGAGGCCCGAGCTTCCGCCGCCCCGCCGCCCGCCGCGCGGATCCAAGCCCCCGCTGCCGCACAGGCATCACCGGCCCGCGTCCCGGCCGCCGCGGCGCACCTCTCCCTCGCCCGGGCGGACACCGCCCCCAAGGGGAGCGCCCTTCCCGCGCCGGCCGCCCCGGCGCTGCCCGGCGCTCCGCGGCTCGAAAGCCTTGCCGACGTCGCCGCGCTCGCCAGCACCAAACGCGACCTGCTGCTGAAGCACGCGCTGGAGACCCAGGCCCGCCCCGTCCATTTCGAGGAAGGCCGCATCGAGCTCTCGCTTGCCCCCGGCGCCGATCCGAACCTGGTGCAGGACCTCGCCCGCAAGCTGTTCGACTGGACCGGGCGGCGCTGGCTGGTCTCGCTCTCCTCCCGCGAGGGCGGGCCGACCCTGGCGGAGATCGAGCAGGCCCGGCGTGCCGAGCGGGAGGAAGGCGTCAAGGCCCATCCGCTGGTGGCGGCCGTGCTGGCGCGCTTTCCCGGCGCCGAGGTGGTGGACGTTCGCCTCAGGACGCCGCCCGCCGACGACGCTCTCGCACCGTCAGGCGACGACGCCTATATGGGGGCCGACGAGACGGAACCCGGCCCCGACGACGTGTTCTGACCATTTCCCTCGAAGACGGAGACCCGCCGATGCGCGACCTGATGGGCATGATGAAGCAGGCCAAGGAGCTTCAGGAGCGCATGCAGCAGATGCAGGCGGAGCTGGAGAACACCGAGGTGGACGGCGCCTCGGGCGGCGGCCTCGTCAATGTGCGCCTCACGGCCAAGGGCGAATGCAAGGCGGTGCGCATCGACCCCTCGCTGCTGAAGCCCGACGAGGCCGAGATCCTGGAAGACCTCCTGGTGGCGGCCCTCGCCGATGCGCGCGCCAAGTCCGAGCGGGTGATGCAGGAGAAGATGCAGGCGCTGACCGGCGGCCTGCCGCTGCCTCCCGGCCTCAAGCTGTTCTGAGGCCCCGGCGGAAGGCGGGGCGCCCCGGACGGGCGGCGGCAGGCGGAGCGGGTCGCCGTGCCCTGCTGGCCGCGCACGTTGCAGTGAGCCGGCGGGCCAGCGGTGACGTTGCGGCGTTTGCCGCCCCCCTGCGAGCGCCGGCGGCGCGCATCGATCCGCGACGTGGCCGGAAGCCATTGATTTTACAGGCTCTTTCCAGGCGACGGTGCGGCTGCCCCGCCGGTGAGGGGGCGCCTGCCCGGCGTCCGGCGCCGCCTCGCCATCGTTCGAAAGCCGGCGGAACGGTGGCGTTCGGTCGCGTCGCCCGGCCTCGACTCCGCCATTTCCACAAGCTACGCCGCGAATGGAGCGCGTGCATTACTTCATTTCCCGGTCCAAGCGGGCCCGTATCCCGAATTCGTTCCGTATCGGAAGGTCGAGCCACAATGATAAACCGGCGATCTGTTCTGAAGACCTTGTCGGCGAGCGCGCTGACCCTGGGCGGCATGGGCCTCGCCGGCACCGCCGCCGCCGCGGCGGCGCGGGACAACGAGCTCAATATCCTGTGCCGCAGGGGCTACAACACCAACCGGATGCTCGACCCCTTCCGCGAGGCTCACGATACGAGCATCAAGACCGAGGGCCTCGCCAACGATCCCGCGGTGATCAACCTGCTCCGGTCGGGCGCCGCGAAGTACTGGGATATCGTCAACGTCAACAATCCGTGGGCGCGCAAGGTCCTCTATCCGGAAGCGCTGATCAAGCCGCTGCCCCACGAGGCGTTCGACCCCTATTTCCAGCGCATGCTGCCGGCCTTCAAGGCGCCCTACAAATGGGCCGTCGATGAGACCAACGAGCAATTGCTCGGCATGTGCCAGCGCTTCGGGCCCGCCGGCTTCGTGGTGAACACCAAGAAGATCTCCCGCGAGACCGCCGAGAAGACCGGCTGGGAGCTGTTCAACGATCCCAAGCTTGCCGGCCGCTACGGCGTCCTCGAGTCCGATGCCTGGAACGTGTTCGACATCTTCCTCCTGGCCGGCATCGATCCCTTCAAGGACCACAGCCCGCTGGAGATGGACCAGTTCAAGACCACCGCCGCGCAGGTGTTCAAGAATGCCCGGCTGGTGGGAAACTACGCCGCCATGAACCTTGCGCTGGCGGCCGGCGACATCGACCTTCAGTTCACCGGGGGCATCTACTCGGTCTCGCCCGCCCGCGCCGAAGGCCATTTGGAGCTGCGCGCCATCACCCCGCTCACCGGGCCGATGGAGGATCGCAAGGGCGGCATCGTCTGGATCGAGGTGGGCTCGCTGGTCAACAATCCCCAGCTCTCCCCGCTGGCCGAGCCCTTCCTGCACTATCTGCAGAAGCCGGAAGTGGCGCACACCGTGGCCTTCGCCGAAGGCACCTACAATCCGGTGGCCCAGATGGGCGATCCCAAATGCTTCTCCCTGTTCACCAAGAAGGAGCTGGACGCCCTCCAGTGGGACAGCGTGGAGGAGGAGATGGCGCGCTGCGTGGAATATGACATCGTGCCCGACTACCGCCGGGCGCTCGATATCATGCTGGCCGCCAAGCGGAACCGGGGCTGAGCGGGGCGGCGCAGCGCTTCCCGGCCGGGCGGACCGACCCGCAGTGGGGCCTGGCCCTGCCCCTCAGGCGAGCGCCATCTCCGGCTGCTCCAGGGCGGCGGCGGCCGTGAGAGCCGCCCGCAGCGTCGCGCGCGAATGGCGCGGCGCGGCAGCGCGCTCGGGAAAATCCACCCGCTCGTGGGCGCCCCGGCTCTCCTCGCGCGTCAGCGCGCTCACCGCTATCATCAGGCCGACCGCAGCCGCATCGGCGGCCGCGCCGGCGCTTTCCGCCAACGGCCGCAGCGCCGCGACGGCGATCCGCAGGCCCTCGGCGTCGCGCTCCACCCCGAGATGGCGGGAGATGAGCGCGCGCACCCGCGCGGCGTTCTGCTCCCCGGGCACCAAGGCGAGCGCCCGCGGCGCCGGCACTTCGGCCGCGCCGCCGGCGACGCTTTCCGCCACCTCCCGCGCGCAGACCACCGCCTCGATCAGCGAGTTGCTGGCCAGACGGTTGGCGCCGTGGAGCCCGGTGGAGGCCACCTCGCCCACCGCCCACAGGCCGGGCACGGAGCTCCTGCCCTGCGCATCCACCTCCACGCCGCCCATGTGGTAATGGGCCGCCGGACGGATCGGCAGGAGATCGCTGGCGGGATCGAGCCCCGCATCGGCGCAGAGGGCCGCGATGGCCGGGAAGCGCGCGGCGAAGCGCCGGCCGAGGCAGCGGCGCGCATCGAGATAGACGCCGCGGCCGGCGGTCAGCTCCCGCCATACGGCGCGGGCCACCACGTCGCGGGGGGCAAGCTCCGCCCCCGGCGTTCCGGCGAGGAAGCGCTCGCCGCGATCGTTCACCAGCAGCGCGCCTTCGCCGCGCACCGCCTCGCTGACGAGGGGCATGGAGCCGGAGGCGGCGGTGCCGCGCGCCAGCGCCGTGGGATGGAACTGCACGAATTCGAGGTCGCGCAGCACCGCGCCGGCGCGGGCGGCCAGCGCCAGCCCCTGGCCGAAGGAGGACGGCGGATTGGTGGTGTGCTCGAACAGCCCGCCCACCCCGCCGGTGGCGAGGATCACACGGCCCGTGGGCAGGATCAGCGTGCCCCGCGCGCCGGTGGCGAGAATGCCGTTGACCTCGCCGTCCTGGACGAACAGGCGGCGCACCTCCATGCCCTCCAGCACGGCGATGGAGGGGCAGCGCCGCACCGCCTCGCGCAGCGCCCGCACCAGCTCGCGCCCGGTGCCGTCGCCATCCGCATGGACGATGCGCCGGCGCCGGTGGGCAGCCTCGAGCCCGAGGGCGAGCCGCCCCGCCTTGTCGCGGTCGAAGCGGGTGCCAAGCCGCGCCAGGGCCTCGATGGCCGCAGGCGCGCCGGAGAGGATGCGCCCGGCCGCCTCGGCATCGCACAGGCCGTCGCCCGCCGCGAGAGTATCGGCGAGGTGCAGGGTGGCGTCGTCGTCCTCGCCCACGCTGGCGGCCATGCCGCCCTGCGCGTAGGGGCTGGAGGCGGCTTCGCCCAGCGGCGCCTTGGTGATGAGAACCACCGGCTGGGGCGCCAGGAACAGCGCCGTGGCAAGCCCGGCGATGCCGCTGCCCACCACGACGGGCCGCCCGGCGAGGGCGATGGCATCGGGGATCATAGGGCCAGCATCCGTTCCACCGAGGTGCGGGCGCGCGCCGCCATCTCGGGGTCGATCTCCACCGGCGTGAGGTTGTCCTCAAGGGCGCGGCGGATGTTGGAGAGGGTGATCTTCTTCATGTGCGGGCAGAGATTGCAGGGCCGCACGAAGTCGAGATCGGGATACTTCACGGCGATATTGTCGCTCATGGAGCATTCGGTCAGCAGAACCACGCGCGGCGGCCGCTTGTCGCCCACATAATCGGCCATGGCGGCGGTGGAGCCGGCGAAATCCGCCTCGGCCACCACCTCCGGCGGGCATTCGGGATGCACCAGCACGGTGACGCCGGGATGCGCCTCGCGCAGCTCGCGCACGTCGGCGGCGGTGAAGCGCTCGTGCACCTCGCACTGGCCGGCCCAGGCGATGATCTCCACATTGGTCTCGGCCGCGACGTTCTTGGCGAGATACTGGTCGGGCAGCATGATCACCTTGGGCACGCCGAGGGATTCCACCACCTTCTTCGCATTGCCCGAGGTGCAGCAGATGTCCACCTCCGCCTTCACCGCGGCGGTCGTGTTCACATAGGCCACCACCGGCACGCCGGGGTGCGCGGCGCGCATCAGGCGCACGTCCTCGGGGCGGATGGAATCGGCCAGCGAGCAGCCCGCCCCGGTGTCGGGGATGAGCACCGTCTTGCCCGGATTGAGCAGCTTCGCCGTCTCGGCCATGAAGTAGACGCCGGCGAGCACGATCACGTCGGCCTCGGCCTTCATGGCCTCGCGGGCCAGCGCCAGGCTGTCGCCCACGATGTCGGCGACGCCGTGGAAGATCTCCGGCGTCTGGTAATTGTGCGCCAGGATGACCGCGTTGCGCTCGCGCTTCAGGCGCTGGATCGCCTCCACGTCATCGGCGAACAAGGCCCAGTCGGCCGGCGGAATGACGCGGCGCACCTTCTCATAGAGGGCCTGGGTGCGGGAGAACGACTCGGGCATCGCAAGCATCACGTATACTCACTTTGAGCATAAATCGGCTATATGCTTATCCTGAGCATAAATATTGTCAAGTGCGTGCGAGGGGAATTTTCGTGCCCGCCATGGCCCGCTCGGCCAGAACCGCGTGGCGGAAGCGGAACAGCTTGGCCGGGCGGCCGGCCGTCTCGGAAGAGGTTTCGCCTGTCTCTTCAACCAGTTCCTGCTGCTCGACGAGGCGGCGGAAATTCTGCTTGTGCACCAGCCGCCCGGCCAGCGCCTCCACGCAGCGCTGGAGCTGCAGCAGGGTGAAATGGGGCGGCATCAGCTCGAACACCACGGGACGGTACTTGATCTTGGCCCGCAGGCGGGCGATGCCGGTGGCCAGGATGCGGCGGTGATCGGCGGTCATGGACCGCCCGGCGACGGCGGCGCGGTCCGCCCGTGGTGCGGCGCAGCGAAGGGCTTCCTCCACCAGGCCGGCCTCGAACAGCAGCTCGTAGCGCTGCAGCGTCAGCTCCTCGTTCCAGGGCGTGCCCTCGAGGCCGAAGGTGGCCGACACACGCTGGCGCCGCTCCTCCGACAGGACCCCGCCCGCCTGCGCCCAGCGGGCCAGCGCCGGGGCGATCACCCGCTCGATCAGCACCGGCGGCCCGGAGCGGTGGTCCTCCCAGGGAAAGTAATCGTACCAGCTCGACCAGCCGCGCTCCTCCTCCCCGGTCTCCCGGGTGAGGCCGAGATAGGCGATGGAGATGGTGCGCGGCGCGCTTTCCTCCCCCGTGCGGTCGCGGTCGGCGAAGGTGTAGAGCTGCTCCACATAGCCGAGCGGATGATGGGTCTGCCGCTCCACCCAGTCGCGCAGACCCGATTGCAGGGTGCGGTGGGCAAGCTCGAACGGACCGGAGGGGAGGGCGCTGCCGCCGTCCAGGGTCATCACCCGCGGCTCGCCGCCGGTGACCGCCACGAGGACGGCGATGAGGTCCACGGCGACGGCCCGCTCCATCCGCCCGGCACCGGCGGCCGGAGATCGCGTCTTTGCCGCCTGTGCGGAACCCATGCGCTCGTGTCCCTCGCGGGTTGGCGCCCTGCGGCGCATCAGGGGAGGCGGGGGCCGGCCCCCGCCGGATCGCGCGGGCATCGGCGACCCATGCAACAGGCGTGCCCTCCGGTTCTTCCGGATACCACGGAGCGCGGGCGGAGCGGAAGGCGCGCGCCACGGGCGTGCCCACAACTTTGGTTCATAGCCGGCTGTCCCCGATGACGCGCGGCGTGCGCCTCAGAACAGCCGTCCGCCGTCCGGCACGCGGACGGTGGGGGAAATGAGCACCACCGCGCCGTCGGCATCGGGAAATCCGAGGGTCAGGACCTCGGACATGACGGGGCCGATCTGGCGCGGCGGGAAGTTCACCACCGCCGCCACCTGCCGGCCCACCAGGGTTTCGGGCGCATAATGCACGGTGATCTGCGCCGACGAGCGCTTCAGCCCGATCCCGGGCCCGAAATCGATGGTGAGCTTGAAGGCAGGCTTGCGTGCCTCGGGAAACACCTCCGCCGCCACGATGGTGCCGACACGGATGTCCACCTTGAGGAAATCATCCATCGCGATGGGATCCCGAACGGGCTCGGGCCTGGCGTCGGCCATGGTCACTCCGCTGTAGCTGTTGAGGGGCGGACGGGGCCGCGGCGCCGCGGCGCTCAGGCCGGCGGGACGGCGGCCTCCTCGGCGGCCGGCGCCTCTCCGGAGACAGGCCGCCTGCGACCCCGCCACGGGGCGGCGAGAAAAGCCAGATCGTCGAGGATGCCCAGGAGCTTCCCTCCGGTCTCCAGCTGCCGGTCCAGGAACGCCATGGTGCGCGAGAGGCCGGGATCCTCGTCCCTGAGCCACACCTCCACCACCCGGGCGAACAGCAGCGCCAACCCCTTCGCCCGGAGCGAGCCGGCAAGGCCGGTGCAGCTGATGCCGGCGGCGGCGAGCATCCAGCGCTGGGAGGCCTCGGACAGGCGGGCGAGCTTCAGCGCCAGAACCGGATCGGTGCGCGCGGCGTGCATCAGGGTGCGCACCGCCTCCTTGTGGCCGTCGAGGGCATCGAGGCGTCGCATGAGCACCTCGAACAGGCGCTCCCGCGGCCCCTCCCCGGACAGGTCGTCGCTGTCGGCGCCGCCGGCGGCCAGCACATGGCGGTCGGTGTCGCGGAAGAAGGCCGCAAGCAGATCGTCGGTGGAGGCGAAGGAGACGCGCATCTCCGACAGCGAGACCCCGCAGTGCGCCGCCACGTCGGCAAGGTCGATGCGGGCCGGCGGGCGTTCCGCAAGCAAAGCGAGATAGGCGCGAAGGCAGGCCTCGCGGGTGGTTCCGGACGTCATGGCATCCTCCGTCTCGCCGCGCTGCCGGGAGCGCGGCACGCTCAGCCCGCCAATTCTTTGCTCCTCGCGGTCGCCGCCGCAATAGCCCGCGCGAGCAGCGGGCCGAAACCGGCGGCCTCGTCCATCAGCACGCCGAGCGCGGCCGCCGTGGTGCCGCCGGGCGATGTGACGTTCTTGCGCAGGGTGGCCACATCGAGGTTGGAGGCATCCATCAGCGCGCCGGCGCCGGCCACGGTGGCCCGGGCGATGCGGGCGGACAGCTCCGCCGGGAGCCCGGCGGCGACCCCGGCCTTCGCCATCTCCTCAGCCAGAAGGAAAGCGTAGGCCGGCCCCGAGCCCGAGACGGCGGTCACCACATCCATCAGGGCTTCGTCCTCCACCCATTCCACCGCCCCCACCGTGCCCAGCAGGGTGGAGGCGAGGGCGCGGCCGCCGGGGGCGACGGCGCCGTTGGGCACGCACACGCTCACCCCCTTGCCCACCATGGCCGGGGTGTTCGGCATGGCGCGGACGATGGCCGTGCCGGGCGCGAATGCGGATTCGAGGAACGCGAGGGTGCGCCCCGCCATGATGGACAGCACCAGCGTGCCGGAAGTGGCGAGCGGCGCCGCATCCGCAAGCACCTCGGCGGCGACCTGGGGCTTCACCGCCAGCAGCAGCACACGCGGCGCGGCGATGCTCTCCGGCGCCGGATTGATTGTGACGCCCGCGCCCGCCAGCGCGGCCGCGGCTTCCGGCGGCAGGTTCGGGTCGATCACCACGGCAAGGCGCGGCGGCAGGCCGAGCTTCAGGAAGCCTTCCAGCAGCGCGCCGCCCATCTTGCCGGCCCCAACGAGGACCAGCGGGCCATCCAGGCTTTCAAGATCATGGCTGCTCATCATCGCCTCACGCCTGCGCAGGGCCCCGCCCCGCGCCCTCCCGATGAGCCGCTTTTAGTGCGCGATGCGACGAGAGGGAACCTCGGCGACGCGGGAACCGCCCGGCGCGGCCCCGCCCCCGCCCTGGCCACAGATCAACGGGCCACACATCGAAAAGAAATCCCCCGGCCGAACGGCGCCGGTCCGCGCCGCTCCTGCCCATCGGGCCGCTGCCGTGCCGGAACCTGCCTCAAGCTTCGCCGACAGTATCGAACAAAGCGGTGTCCATGGCCTCGCGGGCGGTCTTGCCGGCCCACACCACGAACTGGAACGCCGGGTAATAGCGCTCCACCGCGTCGATGGCGGCGTCGACGATGGCCTCGCACTGCCGGTCGGAGGCGGTGGCGCCGCCCGCCAGCACCAAAGCGTGGCGGAACATGATCACCCCTTCCTGGGACCAGATGTCGAAATGGCCGAGCCACATCTGCTCGTTCACCAGGGCGAGCAGCTTCAGCACCTCCCCGCGGCGATTGTCCGGCACCTTGAAGTCGAAGGCACAGGCGAGATGCAGCGCCTCCAGCTCGTCCATCCACTGGAAGGAGATATGGCAATCGATCCAGCGGCTGGCGAGGGAGAGCGTGATCTCGTCCTCGTCTGAGCGCTCGAAGGACCAGTCGCGGATGGCAGCGAGCTGCTCCACGAGGTCCACGGGATTCGCCGGCGCATCGGCTTCGATGTCGATGAGGGACATGGCCTCGACCTCGCGGTGTGAGGAACGCGGAGAGGGTCGACGCGGCACGGGCGACACGAAGGCCCGGGGGGAGGCATGCGCAGCGCAGCGTGCCGAGCGCGTGCCGCCGGAACCCGACGGCCCGCCGTGGCGAGGCTACGCCCCGTCGTATGCCGGGATACGACGAACCAGCTCCGAATCGCCACTTAAATCAGTATATCGCGGGTAAATATTGCGGGGCTACGACAGATTGTAGTCCCGCTCAAGCTCTCAAGGGGAAAACGGCGCCTGTGTCAGAAATTCCCACCGCCCTGGGGACCCCCATGGGTCTGGTCGTAGGGCTGGGTGGGATTTTCCACCGCATTGGGCGGGTTCTCGTTGCCGGCCATCATGATGGGCCGGTCGCTGGAGGGCGCCGGCGCGGGCTGGGCAGCGAGCTTCGCCTCGAGCGCGGCGAGGCGCTCGGCAAGGCGCTCGTTCTCCTCGCGGGCGGTGGCGGCCATCTCCTTCACCGCCTCGAACTCGTCGCGCTTGACGAGATCCATGTCGCGCAGGAAACGCTCCATCTGCGACTTCATGGCGGTTTCCGCCTCCCGGCGGACGCCCTGGGCGACACCGGCCGCATCGTTCACGAGGCGCGCGACTTCATCGAAAAACCGGCCCGTCGTCTGCGTCATGTCTGCCTCCTTGGGCGCGTGGCGCCGCTGGCCCCCAACATGGCGACGCCGTCCGCCGGGTGCAAGAGGCTGCGGAAGGGCCGCGCCGGGTTGCAGCCGGGGCGCCGCCGGGCCCGACCCGCGCCGCGCTGCCGCAGGCGACTTGACGGCGCCCCTCGCCCCCGCCACACATCCCGCGCGTGAGAGCCCCCGGCCATCCGGCGCCGGCGCGGCGCGCCCCGGGGAGCCGATGATCACTCTCGCTTTGCCCTTCCCGGCCATCGATCCGGTGCTCATCCATCTCGGGCCCCTCGCCATCCGCTGGTATGCGCTGGCCTATATCGCGGGGCTCCTGCTCGGCTGGCAGCTCGCCCGCACCCTGGTCGCCCGGCCGAAGCTGTGGGGCGGCACCTCGCCCATGCAGCCGGCGGATCTCGACGACGCCCTGTTCTGGGCGACGCTGGGCGTCATCCTCGGCGGGCGGCTCGGCTACGTGCTGTTCTACAATCCGCAGTTCTTCCTCGCCCATCCGGAAGAGATCATCGCGGTGTGGAAGGGCGGCATGTCGTTCCACGGCGGGCTCGCCGGCACCCTTCTGGCGCTGGTGCTGTTCGCCCGGTCGCGCGGCATCGTCACCCTCTCGCTGCTGGATGTGGCGAGCGTGGTGGCGCCCATCGGCCTGTTCTTCGGGCGTCTCGCCAATTTCATCAATTCCGAGCTCTGGGGCCGGCCGGCCGATGTGCCCTGGGCGGTGATCTTCCCCAATGGCGGCGACATTCCGCGCCATCCGAGCCAGCTTTACGAGGCGGGGCTCGAAGGGGTGCTGCTGTTCCTCGTCATGCTGGTGGCGGTGCGCATGGGCGCCCTGAAGCGGCCGGGGCTCGCGGCCGGCATCTTCGCCATCGGCTACGGCCTTGCCCGCATCACCGGCGAATTCTTCCGCGAGCCCGACGTGCAGCTCGGCTATCTCGCCTTCGGCACCACCATGGGCATGTGGCTGTCCGTGCCCGTGGTGCTCGCAGGCGTCGCGCTCGTCGCCTACACGCTGAAGCGCCGGCCCGGCGAGAGCACGCCCGAGCCGTGAGCCCGCCGCTCCTCGACGAGATCCGCGCCCTCATCGCCGAAGAGGGGCCGCTGCCGGTGAGCCGCTACATGGCGCTCGCCCTCGGCCATCCGCGCCACGGCTATTACATGACGCGCGACCCGCTCGGCGCGGCGGGCGACTTCACCACCGCCCCCGAGATCAGCCAGATGTTCGGCGAGCTGATCGGCCTGTGGGCAGTCGCCACCTGGCAGCAGATGGGCGCGCCGTCCGCCGTCCGCCTGATCGAGCTGGGGCCGGGGCGGGGCACGCTGATGGCCGATGCGCTCCGGGCGGCGCGGCTCCTGCCCGCGTTTGGGGCGGCGGCGCGGGTGCATCTCGTGGAGACGAGCCCGGTGCTGCGCGCCCGGCAGGCGGAAACCCTGAAGGACATGGGCGCCGACCTCGCCTGGCACGGTGCGCTGGAGGAGGTGCCGGAGGGTCCGGCGCTGGTGCTGGCGAACGAATTCTTCGACGCCCTGCCCATCGACCAGTTCGTCTGGAGCGGCAGCGCATGGCATGAGCGCCGGGTGGGCCTCGACGCCGAGGGCCGCCTCGCCTTCGGGCTCGATCCCGCCCCCTCCCGCAGCGCCGCCGCCTTCGCAGCCGGCCGGCCGGACCCGGCGCCGGGCGACATCCTGGAGCACATGGTGGAAGGACCGGCCCGGGCGCTCGCCCGCCGCCTCGCAACTGAGGGCGGCGCCGCCCTCGTCATCGACTATGGCCACGATGCCCGCGAGACCGGCGGCGCCTATGGCGACACGCTGCAGGCGATGGCTCGCCACCGCTTCGTCGATCCGCTGGCCGAGCCGGGCGCGGCGGACCTCACCGCCCACGTGGATTTCGCCAGCCTCGCCAGCCTCGCCCGCGCGGCGGGCGCGCGCGCCTTCGGTCCCCTGGGCCAGGGCGCCTTTCTCGCCCGCCTCGGCCTGTTCGAGCGGGCCCAGTCCCTGATGCGGAACGCCTCCGAGGAGGTGGCGGCGGGCATCGCCGCCGCCGTCCGCCGCCTCGCCGGCGACCGGGAGGGCGAGATGGGGAGCCTGTTCAAGGTGCTCGCCCTCGCCCATTCTGACCTTGAGACCCCGCCCGCCTTCGACGGCCCGTGAAGACCCATCCGCAGGACGAGCCAGGAGCGTTGCACCCCATGACCCTCGAAGCGCCGCGCATCCAAGCGCCGTCCCTCGCCGCCCTGCCCGGCATCCGCCACGGCTTCTTCACCCGGCAGGGCGGCGTCTCCACCGGCCTCTATGCCAGCCTAAACGGCGGCATGGGCTCGAACGACGACCCGGCCGCCGTCCTGGAGAACCGCGCCCGCATGGCCGGCGCCCTCGGCCTGGAGCCGGCCAGCCTGCTCGCCTGCTGGCAGGTGCACTCGCCCGACGCGGTGCTCGCCACCGCGCCCTGGACCCGCGACGAGGCGCCCAAGGCCGATGCCATCGTCACCGCCACCCAGGGCCTCGGGGCGGCGGTGTCCATCGCCGATTGCGGGCCGGTGCTGTTCGCCGATCCCGATGCGCGGGTGGTGGCCGCCGCCCATTCCGGCTGGAAGGGAGCCATCGGCGGCGTGCTGGAATCCACCGTGGCGCTGATGGAGGCGCAGGGCGCGAAGCGGGAGAGGATCCGCGCCGTCATCGGCCCGCTGATCCGCCAGCCGAGCTATGAGGTGGGGGACGATTTCATCGCCCGCTTCCTCGACGCGGACCGCGCCTTCGCCCGCTTCTTCGCCCCGGCCGAGCGGCCCGGGCACGCCTTGTTCGACCTGCCGGGCTTCATCGCCATGCGTCTTGCGCAGGCCGGCATCGAGCATATCGAGGACCTCGGCCTCGACACCTATGGGGATGACGCGCGCTTCTTCTCGTTCCGCCGTTCCACCCACAGGAAGGAAGCCGACTACGGACGGCTGATCGCCGCCATCGCCCTCGCCTGAGCCGGGGATGCGGCACCCCGCTGCCGACCGACAACCTTTACAAATCCGTAACGGCACGCCTATCAGAACATCTCACGTCCCAGGAGGCCCGCGCGCGCGGGCGGAGCGTCGCATGTCAGCCGAAAATGGTCCCATGAAGCTCGTCGCGGGCAACTCCAACCGCGCGCTCGCCGAAGCCATCGCGGCCTATCTCGCAACGCCCCTCACCAAGGCGGTGGTGCGGCGCTTCGCCGACATGGAGATCTTCGTCGAGATCCAGGAGAACGTGCGCGGCCAGGACGCCTTCGTGGTCCAGTCCACGTCGTTCCCGGCCAACGACCATCTCATGGAGCTGCTCATCATCATCGATGCGCTGCGCCGTGCCTCGGCCAAGCGCATCACGGCGGTGCTGCCCTATTTCGGCTACGCCCGGCAGGACCGCAAGCCCGGCCCGCGCACGCCCATCTCGGCCAAGCTGGTGGCCAACCTCATCACCCATGCCGGCGCCGACCGGGTGATGACGCTGGACCTCCACGCCGGCCAGATCCAGGGCTTCTTCGACATCCCGACGGACAATCTCTATTCCGCCCCGGTGATGGTGCGCGACATCAAGGAGCGGTTCGAGCTCTCCAACCTGATGGTGGTCTCGCCCGACGTGGGCGGCGTGGTGCGCGCCCGCGCGCTGGCCAAGCGCATCGACGCCCAGCTCGCCATCGTCGACAAGCGCCGCGAGCGCCCCGGCGAGAGCGAGGTGATGAACGTCATCGGCAACGTGGAAGGCCGGCGCTGCATCCTGGTGGACGACATCGTGGATTCCGGCGGCACCCTGGTGAACGCCGCCGATGCCCTGCTCGCCCGCGGCGCCAGCGAGGTGCATGCCTATATCACCCACGGCGTGCTCTCTGGCGGGGCGGTGGCGCGCATCACCGCCTCCAAGCTCAAGGAGCTGGTCATCACCGATTCCATCCAGCCCACCGAGGCGGTGCGGGTGGCGCGGAACATAAGGGTGGTCTCCATCGCCACCCTCATCGGCGAGGCCATCGCCCGGACCGCGCACGAGGAATCGGTCTCCAGCCTGTTCGACTGAGGCGGTTCCGCCTCAGGCCCTGCCGGATCGGGCGCGCAGTCATCATCGGATAACCCGCGCCATGGAAGGACGCCTCAGGCGTCCTTCAGCTCGTTGGCGGCGCGCGCCAGGATCTCGACGATCCGCGGCTCGGCGCCGGCATTCTGCTGCAGGCGCTCCTCGGCGGCATCCCGCAGGTTCTCCAGCGCGGCCCCGACGAGGCGCGGCAGCCCGCCCTCCCGGCCGCCCCGGCGCGGACCGCCCTCGTTCCAGCCCATCCAGCGGCGCACCCGGCCCATCTTGTCGGCCAGCTCGTCGAGGCGGGCGAGGATGGTGTCGGCGAAGTCGCGGTTCTCCTCGAGATAGGCGCGGCCTTCCTCGGTGATCACGTAGCGCTTCTTGGTGCCGTCCGGCTCGGCGGTGACGTAGCCCGCCTCCTCCAGATAGGTCAGGGTCGGGTAGACCACGCCCGGGCTCGGCGAATACCAGCCGCCGGTCTTCTCCTCGACCACCTTGATGATCTCGTAGCCGTGGCGCGGCTGCTGGGCGATCAGCGCCAGGGCGAGAAGCTTCAGGTCGCCGTGGGCCAGCATGCGGCCGATGCGGAACATATCTCCGCCGCCGCGGCCGCCCCGACCGCCCCCGAAATCTCCCTTGGGCCCGCCGCGCCCGCCGCGGCCCTCGCCGCCGGCAAAGCGCTCGAAGCCGCGCTCGTGTCTGCATCCAAACATGGTGAACTCCTTGTTCGTCATATCTAACGTTCTATGCGTTATATCTTTCGATATAGCCACACCGCTTATATCGTAAGATATATCGAAAGCGCAAGGGCCTCCTCCACACGCCCTGCCGATGCAGGGAATCCAGGCGCTCGCCAGCCATTGGGAATAACGGGAAAGGGGCCGCTTCAGGTCCCGGCCGGAGGGCCGGACAGGGAGGCCTCCGGGGCCGGCGCCTTGAGCGGCGCGCCGTCCGGCTGGGGCACGATGCGCCCATCCACCACATGCACCTGAATGTCCGCCCGGGCGGCGAGGTCCATGTCGTGGGTGACGATCACCACCGCGCGCTTCTCCTCGTCCACCAGCCGCCGCAGGATGGCGAACACCTGGGCGGTGGACTTCGTGTCGAGGTTGCCGGTGGGCTCGTCCGCCAGCAGCACGGCCGGATCGTTGGCGAGCGAGCGGGCGATGGCCACCCGCTGGCGCTGGCCGCCGGAGAGCTGGTCGGGCCGCTTATGGGCATGGTCCTTGAGGCCCAGCTCGGTGAGCAGCGCCATGCCGCGCTCCGCCATGGTGGACGTCTTCAGCCGCCCGAGCGCCCGCATGGGCAGCAGCACGTTGTCGAGCGCGGTGAACTCGGGCAGCAGGAAGTGGAACTGGAACACGAAGCCCAGCTTGTTCAGCCGGAGCTTCGCCCGTGCCTCCTCCGAGAGCCGAGAGGTGGGCCTACCTTCCATATAGACCTCGCCGGAAGTGGGCAGATCGAGCAGGCCGAGCAGATAGAGCAGCGACGACTTGCCCGAGCCCGACGGCCCGGTGATGGCGGTGAACGAGCCCGGCCGCACCTCCAGGTCCACCCCGGCGATGAGGGTGGTGGGCACCTCTCCGTCGATGACGCGGCAGAGCTTTTCCGCCCTCAGGATCGGATCCGCGCTCATGAGGCGCCCCGGATGATGTCCACCGGCTGCACCGAGGCCGCCTTGCGCGCCGGCAGATAGGCCGCCACCAGCGAGGAGGTGAGCGCCACCCCCGCCGCCGCGAGATAATGGGTCCAGGAGAAATAGACCGGCAGGTGGGTGGCATCCATGAACGGGCTCTTGATCTCGATCTGCCCCATGGCCAGCGACATGGCATAGCCGAGCGCGAAGCCGAGCCCCGTGCCCACCACGCCGATGGCGAGCCCCTCCAGCACGAAGATGGTGCGCACCGTGCCCTCGCTGAAGCCCAGCGACTTCAGGATGGCGATGTCGCGCGTCTTCTCGTGGGTGATGGTGGAGATGATGTTGTAGGTGCCGAACGAGGCCACCAGCAGGATCGCGCCCACCACCAGATACATGATGAAGTTGCGCACCTGGAAGGCCGACAGGAGGTCCTCGTGGGCCTCCTGCCAGGACACCGACTTGTAGCCGGTCTCCGCCTCGATGCGCGCCGCCACCTCCCGGGCGGCCAAAGCATCGTTCGCCTTCACGCGGATCTCGTTCACGAGGCCGGTCTGGCCGGCGAGGATCTGCGCGGTCTTCACCAGCACATAGGCGGTGGAATCGTCGGTCTGCGAGACCCCGGTGTGGGAGAAGCCCACCACGGTGCAGAGCAGGGTCTGCGCCGTGCTGCCGGTGATGGCGACGACGTTGTTCACGCGCACGCCCAGCTTTTCCGCCAGCCCATCGCCCAGGATGATGGCGTTGGAGGAGCGGTAGAGGTCGGTGAGCGTGCCCTCGCGCAGCTGGGTGGGCAGCTTCGAGACCTCCGCCTCGCGGCGCGGATCGATGCCGATGACGTTCACCGCCCGGTCGCGGCCGGCGAACTTCGCCACCGCCTTCACCTGCACCGAGGGCGCCACCGCCCCCGGCACCCAGCTGGAGATGGCCTCCATGATGGCGAACGGGTTCTTGATGCCCGGCCGCATGGTCTTGGTGGTGAGGCCGGAGATCTCGGCGGCGTCATAGGCCTCGTCCGCCGGCTGGGGCGTGGGCGCGCGGCGCTCGTCGCTGACGATGATGTGCGGCAGGGAATCCACGAGCTGGCTCACGAAGTCGCGCTGCGAGCCCTCCATCAGCGACGCCATCATGATGGAGAAGCCCACCCCGGTCGCCACGCCGAACACGCCCACCAGGGTCTGGCGCACCCGGTAGCGCACATGGGTGAGGGCGATGAACAGGGTGAGGTTCACGGCTTGCCCTCCCGCGATGCCCCCTCCTTCGGCGCATCGGCCGCGGCGCCGCCAGTGCCGGCCCCGGGCGCCGCGGCATCGCCGCCCGGCGCCTCGGCCTTCGGCCGCATCACCCGCACCCGCTCGCCGTCGTAGAAGTCCAGCGCCGCCGGGCTTGCCACCACCGCGCCTTCGTCGAGGCCCGTGACGACCTCCACCATGCGGGTGCCGCGGATGCCGGTCTCGACCTGCACCTTGGCGAGCCGCCGCCCCACGATGCGGAAGGCCGCCCCATCCACCAGCGCCTCGGCGGGGATCAGCAGCACGCCGGCTTTCTCCTCCACCACGATATTGGCTTCCACGCTCATGCCGATGACGAGGGGGGTGCCCTCGGGCAGCGCCAGGTAGACGCGGAAGGTCTTGTTGACGGGGTCGCCCTTGGGGGTGATGTCGGCCACCGTGGCGGGCAGGATCTTCTCCTTGAAGGCCTCCGATCGCAGCAGCACCTTCTGGCCCACCTTCACCCGGGGGATGTCCTCCTCGTTCACGTCGGCGACGATGCGCAGGGGCTTCGGCTCGCCCACCCAGAACAGCACGGCATTCTCGGTGGTGGCGGCGATCTCGCCCACCTCGCCGTCCTTGCGCAGCACCACGCCGTCCATGGGCGCGCGCAGGATCAGGTCCTCGATGCGGCGCTTCTGGGCGGCGATGCGCGCGTCATATTCCTGCATCTGGGTGAGCACCTGCTCATAGGCGGTCTGGGTGCCCACCTTGCGCTCCAGCAGGAGCTTCGCCCGCGCCACGTCACCGACGAGGCGCTCGCGGCGCGCCTCCATCTCGTCGAGCTGGGCCTTCTCCTTGGTGGGATCGAGCCGGGCGAGGACGTCGCCGCGCTTCACCCGTTTGCCTTCGCAATCGCAGATCTCGACGATGCGCTCGCGCTGCAGGGTGGAGACCTTCGACCAGTAGCGCGGCTCCACCACGCCGGTGGCGTAGACGATCTCCGCCGCCGTGCCGCGCCGGATCGCCACCGCCTCCACCTCCGGCAGGGAGCTGAAACGCCAGTAGCCCGCCGCGCCGAGCACCGCGGCGAGGAGAAGGGCAATCTGAAATCCACGGCGGAACGTCATTCCGGTCCTGATCGTCTGTGCCGCGCGGCCGGCCGTCCCGCCGTGCAGCCTGGAGGGAATGGCCGAAACCGCGCCGCGTGTCGTTGCGGAACCGCAAGGGCCGGCAGCCGCCCCGATGGCCCGTCGGACAGGCCCGAGCGCGCGCCGGTCCACTGAAAGCGCGCGCCAGCAGGATCGCGCCCTAAGCAATTGTGAAACCAATCTCTTGCTAATCTGGAAGCGTCGGCGGATCACGTTTCAGTTTGTAACGAATGGCGACGGCGCCGGCCGTCGCGCCGCGCGTCGGGAGCTGGGGCCATGGCCATGAGCGATGAGGACAGGGCGCGGCGCACCCGCGGCGCGCTGCTTTCCGCCGCCGCGCCCGACGTGGCGGAGGCGGCCGAGGCCTGGCTCGCCCGGCTCGCCCATGAGCGGCGGCTTTCCGCCAAGACGCAGGAAGCCTATGCCCGCGACCTCGCCTTGGTGCTGCTGCGCCTGACCGCCCACCTGGGCGCCCGCCCCACCCTGGCGGATTTTGCCCACCTCACGCCCGCGGACGTGCGCGCCGTGCTGGCCTCGCGGCGTGCCGACGGGGTGGCGCCGCGCACCCTGGTGCGGCTGCTGGCGGCGGCGCGCTCCTTCGGGCGGCATCTGGAGCGCGAGGGCCAGGGCAAGGTTGGCGCGCTCGCCGCCGTGCGTGCGCCCAAGGTGCCGAAATCTCTTCCCAAGCCGGTTTCGCCGGAGGCCGCCCGGGCGCTGGCCGATCCCGCCACCCGCGCGGGGGAGGAGCGCGCGCCCTGGGTCCTCGCCCGCGATGCCGCGGTGATCGCGCTGCTCTATGGCGCGGGGCTGCGCATCTCCGAGGCGCTCGGCCTGACGCCGGCGCAGGTCCCGCCGGGCGTCGATGCCATCACCGTCACCGGCAAGGGCAACAAGACGCGCATGGTGCCGCTGATCCCGCAGGTCACCGCCGCCATCGCCGATTATGCCGCGCTCTGCCCCTATGCGCTGGCGAAGGACCGCCCGCTGTTCCGCGGCGCCAAGGGGGGAGCGCTGTCGCCGCGCATCGTCCAGCTTGCGGTGGAGCGCATGCGCGGCGCCCTCGGCCTGCCCCAGTCGGCGACGCCCCATGCGCTGCGGCACTCCTTCGCCACCCACCTCCTGGCGCGGGGCGGCGACCTCCGGGCGATCCAGGAGCTGCTGGGCCATGCCTCGCTCTCCACCACGCAGATCTATACGGCGGTGGATACCACCGCCCTGATGGCGGCCTATCGGGCGGCGCACCCGCGCGCGTGAGGGTCCGTCGCCGCGGTCCGCGACCCCTGCAGAGGAAATGCCATGCTCCCCGTGCGCCCGGTGTTCGACCACCTGTCCGTGACCACCGCCGATCTTGCCCGGGCGGTGCGCTTCTACGATGCCGTGCTGGCGCCGCTCGGCCTCGTGCGGGTGGCCGATTATGACGAGCCCGAGGGGGCCTCCGCCTGCTGGGGACCGCCGGGCAGCCTCCCCTCGCCCGAGGGGGCGGTGGGCGCGGCGCCATTCTGGGTGCAGTGGCGCGCGGATCCCTTCAGCGCGCCGGCGGGCACCCATCTGTGCTTCTGCGCCCCGGATCGCGCGGCGGTGGCGGCCTTCCATGCCGCGGGCCTCGCCCATGGCGGCACCGACTATGGCGCGCCCGGACTGCGGCCGCACTATGCGCCGGATTATTATGCCGCCTTCCTGCGCGACCCCGACGGCTGGCGCATCGAGGCGCTCACTTATGCCGGGCGCTGATGCCGGGCGCCGGCGCGTGGTGTCCCGGCGCGGTGGCATCGCACCGCACATGCCGCAGCGGCAGAAGGCGGCGGCCGCGGCCCGCGGTAACCAACACACCAAGGCGTGATGAAAAATGTGATGGCGAAGCGGCGTACCGCCGGAATCAGCCCTTCGCAGCGCACCATTTTCCATCTAGGATTTGTGACAGGTGTGCGACACACGGCATCGGGCCTTGCCCGAGACAGGGCTCTCCCCGCCCAGCCGCCAGGGTCCCGCACCACCGCCGGAAGCGCTCGACGCCGCCGGCGGCAGCCCTTGCCGAACGCGGTCGGCGCGTCCGGCACGGACTGGATGGCGCGCAGGCGATCCCTCGCCTGCCTTGTGTAGTCGTTTGAGAGTTGCCCTTTGACCTCCGACCCCTCCGGCTCCCTCCGGAGGGGCTTTTTTATGCCGGCTCCCCGACGCGCCGCTCCTCAGTTGAACTTGAAGGCGATGCCGACGCGCACGAGATTGCCGCTCACCGAGATCGCCGATGTGAAGGAATGATCGGGGCTGGGCGCGGCCACATGCATGTCCTGCGTGCCGAGGTCGTAATAGAGATACTCGGCCTTCAGGACGGCGGCCGACATGCGGACGCCGCCCACCGGCACGCCCAGGGGAACGGCATAGGCCATGCCGCCGCCCACCGCATAGCCCGATGCGTCGGTCGACCGGCTGCTGAGCCCGACCAGCCCGGACGGCGACAAGATGGTGCGGTCGTCCTCCACCTGGCCGAGCGCCCAACCGCCCGTTCCATAGACGAGAAGATTATCGAAGGCATAGCCGAGACGGGCGCGCAGGGTGGCGAGGTAGCTGGTCTGCGATGCATAGGTTTCGATGGGCGAGCGGCCGGCGGCCTTGTAGATCGTCGATGAGCCGGGGCCGATATACTGGATGTCGCCTTCGAGGCCGACGACCACGCCGCCGGACCCGAGAAAGCCGGTGTTGGCGATCTGGTAGGTGTAGCCCACCTCGCCGCCGCCGGTGAATCCGTCGCTGCTGTTGGTGATGGAGCGGGCGTGCTTACCGGCGACGATGGCGGCTTCCGTGTGCGCGTCATTGCCGTGGGTGAGGAATGCGTGCTCGTTGTCGAAGCTGTAGCCCGCGGTGCCGCCGATATAGAACCCGGTCCAGCTGAACGCCGGCTCGGCAACGGCCTTGACCGGCAGCGGGGACGACAGATCGGCCGCGAACGCTCCGGTCGTCGAAGCCGCAAGAATAATCAGCGAAAGAACCCGTCTCATGCCCTTATCCCCCTCAGGAAAACGGCATGAGCTTACGATATGTAATTCGATTACATAATCAGAAAGTGCGTGCGGCGCACAAAAAAGGGCGCCGGCAAAGCCGACGCCCCTGAACGCCGCGCGGGCCTTTGGCCTCACATGTGGATGGCGCGCTTCTCCACGGCCATGGCCGCTTCCTTCACCGCTTCCGAGCGGGTGGGGTGGGCATGGCAGGTGCGGGCGAGATCCTCGGACGAGCCGCCGAACTCCATCAGCACCGCGCATTCGTGGATCATCTCGCCGGCCTCCGGGCCGATGATGTGGGCGCCCAGCACCTTGTCGGTGGCGGCGTCGGCGATGATCTTCACGAAGCCGTCGGTGGTGTTGTTCACCTTGGTGCGGCCGTTGGCGGTGAACGGGAACTTGCCGACCTTGTAGGCAACGCCGGCTTCCTTCAGCTCGTCCTCGGTCTTGCCGACCGAAGCGACCTCCGGGAAGGTGTAGACCACGCCGGGGATGACGTCATAGTTCACGTGGCCCGCCTTGCCGGCCAGCATCTCCGCCAGCGCCACGCCCTCGTCCTCGGCCTTGTGGGCGAGCATGGGGCCGACGATCACGTCGCCGATGGCATAGATGCCGGGCACGCTGGTGGCGAAATGCCCGTCGGTCACCACGCGGCCGCGCGGATCCTTGGCGACGCCCACCTCCTCCAGGCCGAGGCCGGTGGTGTAGGGAATGCGGCCGATGGCCACCAGCACCACGTCGGCCTCCAGGGTCTCGGCGGCACCGCCGGCGGCGGGCTCCACGGAGACCTTCAGGGTCTTGCCCTTGGTGTCCACGCCGGTGACCTTGGTGCCGAGCTTGAAGGCGAAGCCCTGCTTCTCCAGGATGCGCTGGAAGTTCTTGGCCACGTCGCCGTCCATGCCGGGCAGGATGCGGTCGAGGAACTCCACCACGGTCACCTGGGCGCCGAGGCGGCGCCACACCGAGCCGAGCTCGAGGCCGATGACGCCGGCGCCCACCACCACGAGCTTGCCCGGCACCTTCGGCAGCGCGAGCGCGCCGGTGGAGGAGACGATGCGCTCCTCGTCGATGGTCACGCCCGGCAGCGGCGCCACGTCGGAGCCGGTGGCGATGACGATGGCCTTGGTCTCGACCGTCTCCACCTTGCCGTCGGCATTGAGGGTGACCTCGACCTTGCCGGGGGCGACGATCTTGCCGGCGCCCATGTAGACGTCGACCTTGTTCTTCTTGAGCAGGAACTCGACGCCCTTCACGTTGCCGTCCACGCCGGTGTCCTTGAAGGCGAGCATGGCCTTGAGGTCGAGCTTGGGAGCGGAGACGCCGATGCCCATGCCGGCGAACTTGTGGCCCGCCTCCTCGAACAGCTCGGACGCATAGAGCAGCGCCTTGGAGGGGATGCAGCCCACGTTGAGGCAGGTGCCGCCGTGGGTGCCGCGCTTTTCCACCACGGCCACCTTGAGGCCGAGCTGGGCGGCGCGGATGGCGCACACATAGCCGCCGGGGCCGGTGCCGATGACGGTCAGATCGTAGGACATGGAGAATTTCCTCAGCGAGTGGGAGGCCGGTGGCGCGGCAGTCCCCGAAAGGGTGCCCCGGCAGCGGTGCCGGCCCCGGGCCCGATGCCGGGGTGGACACGCAGCACCGGCGGAATGGGCGAGCCGGTCCTTGCCCGAAAGCCCGCCCCCGAAGGCTCAAGGCGCGGCCGGAGGGCGGGCCGCAGGGCCGCCCTCCGCACCGGCCTCAGGTCCGCCGCGTCACAGATCCAGCACGAGGCGCGCGGGATCCTCGAGGGTCTCCTTCACCCGCACCAGGAAGGTCACGGCCTCGCGGCCGTCGACGATGCGGTGGTCGTAGGAGAGGGCGAGGTACATCATGGGCTTCACCACGATCTGGCCCTTCACCACCATCGGCCGGTCCTCGATGCGGTGCATGCCGAGGATGCCCGACTGCGGGGCGTTGAGGATCGGGGTGGACATCAGCGAGCCGTAGATGCCGCCGTTGGTGATGGTGAAGGTGCCGCCCTGCATCTCGTCGATGCCGAGCTTGCCGTCACGGGCGCGCTTGCCGAAGTTGGCGATCTGCTTCTCGATGTCGGCCACCGACATCAGGTCCGCGTCGCGCACCACCGGCACCACGAGGCCCTTCTCGGTGCCCACCGCGATGCCGATGTTGTAGTAGTTCTTGTAGACGATGTCGGTGCCGTCGATCTCGGCGTTGACCGCCGGCAGGTCCTTCAGCGCGGCGATCACCGCCTTGGTGAAGAAGCCCATGAAGCCCAGCTTGACGCCGTGCTTCTTCTCGAAGGCATCCTTGAACTGGGCGCGCAGGCCCATCACGGCCGACATGTCCACGTCGTTGAACGTGGTGAGCATGGCGGCGGTGTTCTGCGCGTCCTTCAGGCGGCGGGCGATGGTCTGCCGCAGCTTGGTCATCTTCACCCGCTCCTCGCGGGCGGCATCCACCGGAGCCGAAGGCGCGCGCATGGCGGCCGGGGCCGGGGCGGCACCGGCCGGCACGCCGGCGGCGATGGCCGCGAGCATGTCGCCCTTGGTCACCCGTCCGTCCTTGCCGGAGCCGGCGACGGCGGCGGGGGAGACCCCGCTCTCGGCGGCGATGCGCGCCACCGCCGGGCCGTTGGCGCCGGCCGCCACGGCAGCGGGAGCCCCGGCCGGCGCAGCCGGGGCCGGAGCCGGTGCAGGAGCGGCGGTGGGAGCCGGAGCGGTGGGCGCGGTGGCGACGCCGCCGGCACCCTCGCCGATGGAGCCGAGCAGGGCGCCGACCTCCACCGTGTCGCCGTCCTTCACGACGATCTCGGCCAGCACGCCGGACGCCGGCGCCGGCACCTCCACGGTGACCTTGTCGGTCTCCAGCTCGACCAGAGGCTCATCGACCTTGACGGCATCGCCGGGCTTCTTGAACCACTTTCCTATGGTCGCTTCCGTCACGGATTCGCCAAGGGTGGGCACGCGGATCTCGGTAGCCATAGGTGTCGTCTTCTTTCTTTATGGCAGGGTCGGATGGATGGGGCAGGTCAGCCCAGGGCCTCGTCGAGGAACGCCTTGAGCTGAGCGAGGTGCTTGGACATGAGCCCGGTGGCCGTGGCGGCGGAGGCCGGCCGGCCGGCGTAGCGCGGACGCTTGGCGGCGCCGCCCAGCTGATCCAGCACCCATTCGAGGTAGGGCTGGACGAAGGCCCAGGACCCCTGGTTCTTCGGCTCTTCCTGGCACCAGACCACCTCGGCGCCCTTGAAGCGCGAGAGCTCCTGCACCAGCGTCTTGAGCGGGAACGGATAGAGCTGCTCCACCCGCATCAGGTAGACATCCTTGACGCCGCGCTTCTCGCGCTCCTCGAACAGGTCGTAATAGACCTTGCCGGAGCTCAGCACGACGCGGCGGATCTTGTCGTCCGGCACCAGGGTGATGCCGTCCGCGGAGGGGTGCGACTGGGCGTCGTCCCACAGCACGCGGTGGAACGAGGTGCCGGCCGCCATGTCCTCCAGGTTCGACACCGCCCGCTTGTGGCGCAGCAGCGACTTGGGGGTCATCAGGATGAGCGGCTTGCGGAACTCGCGGTTCAGCTGGCGGCGCAGGATGTGGAAGTAGTTGGCCGGCGTCGTGCAGTTCGCCACCTGCATGTTGTCCTCGGCGCAGAGCTGGAGGTAGCGCTCCAGACGGGCCGAGGAATGCTCGGGACCCTGGCCCTCATAGCCGTGCGGCAGCAGGCACACGAGGGCGCTCATGCGCAGCCACTTGCGCTCGCCCGAGGAGATGAACTGGTCGAACACCACCTGGGCGCCGTTGGCGAAGTCGCCGAACTGGGCCTCCCACAGCACCAGCGTGTTGGGCTCGGCCAGCGTGTAGCCGTACTCGAAGCCCAGCACCGCCTCCTCCGAGAGCATCGAGTTGATGACCTCGTACTTGGCCTGGGTGTCGGAGAGGTGGTTGAACGGCGTGTAGCGGTCCTCGGTCTCCTGGTCGAGCAGCACCGAATGGCGCTGGGAGAAGGTGCCGCGCTCCACGTCCTGGCCGGAGAGGCGGACCGGGTGCTTCTCCTCCAGCAGCGAGCAGAACGCCAGCGCCTCGCCGGTCGCCCAGTCGATGCCGGCGCCGGTCTCGATCGCCTTCTTGCGGTTGTCGAGGAAGCGCTTGATGGTGCGGTGGACCTGGAAGCCCTCGGGCACCTGGGTGATCTTCTCACCGATGGCCTTCAGCTCGTCCATCGGCACGCCGGTGTTGCCGCGGCGCGGGTCGTCGTCCTCCTGGGCGGCCTTGAGACCGGCCCAGCGGCCGTCGAGCCAGTCCGCCTTGTTGGGCTTGTAGGCCTGGCCGGCCTCGTACTCGGCCTCCAGGCGCTCGCGCCACTGGGCGCGCATGGTGTCCACCTCGCCGGCGGTGACCACGCCCTGGGATTCCAGCTTCTTGGTGTAGAGCTCCAGCACGGTCGGGTGATTGCGGATCACCTGATACATCTTCGGCTGGGTGAACGCCGGCTCGTCGCCCTCGTTGTGGCCGAAGCGCCGGTAGCAGAACATGTCGATGACCACCGGCTTGTGGAAGCGCTGGCGGAACTCGATGGCCACCTTGGCGCAGAACACCACCGCTTCCGGATCGTCGCCGTTGCAGTGGAAGATCGGCGCCTCGATCATCTTCGCCACGTCGGACGGATAGGGCGAGGAGCGCGAGTAGCGCGGATTGGTGGTGAAGCCGATCTGGTTGTTGATGATGAAGTGCAGCGAGCCGCCGGTGCGGTGGCCCTTCAGGCCGGAGAGGCCGAGGCACTCGGCCACCACGCCCTGGCCGGCGAAGGCGGCGTCGCCGTGCAGGATGAGCGGCAGCACCTTCACCCGCTCGGGATCGCCGAGCTGGTCCTGCTTGGCGCGCGCCTTGCCGAGCACCACCGGATCGACGATCTCGAGGTGCGACGGGTTGGCGGTCAGCGACAGGTGGACCTTGTTGTTGTCGAACTCGCGGTCGGACGAGGCGCCGAGGTGGTACTTCACGTCGCCCGAGCCTTCCACGTCATCCGGCGTCCAGGAGCCGCCCTTGAACTCGTGGAACAGCGCGCGGTGCGGCTTGCCCATCACCTGGGTGAGCACGTTGAGGCGGCCGCGGTGGGCCATGCCGAACACGATTTCCTTGAGGCCGAGGTTGCCGCCGCGCTTGATGATCTGCTCCAGCGCCGGGATCAGGCTCTCGCCGCCGTCGAGGCCGAAGCGCTTGGTGCCGGTGTACTTCACGTCGAGGAACTTCTCGAAGCCCTCGGCCTCCACCAGCTTGTTGAGGATGGCGCGCTTGCCCTCGCGGGTGAAGGAGACCTCCTTGTCCGGCCCCTCGATGCGCTCCTGGATCCAGGCCTTCTCCTCGGGCGAGGAGATGTGCATGAACTCGACGCCCACGTCGGCGCAATAGGTGCGGCGCAGGATGGCCACCATCTCGCGCACCGTGGCGAATTCCATGCCCAGCACGTGGTCGATGAAGATCTTGCGGTCGAGGTCGGCCTCGTGGAAGCCGTACGACACCGGGTCGAGCTCGGGCGCCTCGCGCGGCGGGGTGAGGCCCAGCGGGTCGAGGTTGGCGTGCAGGTGGCCGCGCATGCGGTAGGCGCGGATCATCATCAGCGCCTTGACGGAATCGCGCGTCGCCTGCTGCACGTCGGCTTCGCTGAGCTCGACGCCGGCCTTCTGGCCCTTGGCCTTCACCTTGTCGGAGATGACCTTCTCGACCTCGATCCACTGGCCATCCATGGCCGAGACCAGCTCGCCATTGGCGTGCACCGGCCAGTGGGCCTTCTTCCAGGAGGCGCCGCGGGCGTTGTCGATCACCTGGCCGGGATCATCCTTCAGGCCGGCGAAGAAGGCCTGCCACTCGGCATCCACCGAGTTCGGGTCCTTCTCGTAGCGGGCGTAGAGATCCTCGATCCAGGCCGCATTGGCGCCGTAGAGGAAGGAGGTGTTGAGAAAAACGTCGTTCTGTTCCGCGCGCGACATGGGTTTCGTCCCAGAAGGCTCCGGGCCCCGCCCCCTCCGTGCGCACGCTCCAGGCGCGTGCCGCGCGGAAAGCTGAGGGCCGCAAGGCCGCATATTCGCCACTCGTGCGACGCCCAGAAACGCCCGAGGACGGGCAAGACCCGATGCGTCGTTCCGCCTCGGCCCGGCTTGTGGCGTGCCCCGGCCGAGGCGCTCGAAACTCTTCATAATCCCGTCGTCAAGCGGACAAAAGCCCACCTAACGTACGTCATTGCCCGGAAACCGCCGGAAAGCACCATCGCCCCGGTGGCCCGGGCCCCGGACCGATCCTCGCCGGACCGATCCTCGCCGGCCGCCTTTCCCATCCTCGGCGGCGCCCTGGACCCGGATGCATCGGCGAGACTGAGCCCCCCGCGGGCTCCCTCCCCGGATCCGATTCCCGCGCGCGCCGGCGAAAGGCAGGCCCGCAGCCCTCCGACGTCCCGGCCGGCCGGCGGTGCCGGCCCGCAGCTCTTGAACCGGACGCGCCTCGCGCCGTGTCCGGTCGTCCGGCATCGGGAACGCCGGCCCCCGCTCCGGAGAGCGCGGGGCCGGCGCCGTCGATGCTCAGCCCTTCAGCACTTCCACGAGGGTCTTGCCGAGGCGGGCCGGAGAGGGAGACACCTTGATCCCGGCCGCTTCCATGGCCGCGATCTTGTCCTCGGCGCCGCCCTTGCCGCCGGAGATGATGGCACCGGCATGGCCCATGCGGCGGCCGGGAGGGGCGGTGCGGCCGGCGATGAAGCCCACCATCGGCTTCTTGCGGCCCTTCTTCGCCTCGGCGGCGATGAACTCGGCCGCCTCTTCCTCGGCCGAGCCGCCGATCTCGCCGATCATGATGATCGACGTGGTCTTGGGATCGGCCAGGAACATCTCCAGCACGTCGATGAACTCGGTGCCCTTCACCGGGTCGCCGCCGATGCCCACCGCCGAGGTCTGGCCGAGGCCTTCCATGGTGGTCTGGAACACCGCCTCATAGGTCAGCGTGCCGGAGCGCGAGACCACGCCCACCGAGCCGGGCTTGAAGATGTTGGCCGGCATGATGCCGATCTTCGATTCGCCGGCGGTGACGATGCCCGGGCAGTTGGGGCCGATGAGGCGCGACTTGGAGCCGGTGAGCGCACGCTTCACCTTCACCATGTCCATCACCGGAATGCCTTCCGTGATGCAGACGATGAGCGGGATCTCCGCGTCGATGGCCTCCAGGATGGCGTCCGCGGCGCCGGGCGGCGGCACGTAGATCACCGAGGCGTCGGCCCCGGTCTTCTCCTTGGCCTCCAGCACGGTGTCGAACACCGGCAGGCCGAGGTGGGTCGAGCCACCCTTGCCCGGCGAGGTGCCGCCGACCATCTTGGTGCCGTACATGATGGCCTGCTCGGCGTGGAACGTGCCGTTCTTGCCGGTGAAGCCCTGGGTGATGACCTTGGTGTTGGCGTCGATCAGCACGGACATCACGCAGCTTCCTTCTTCACAGCCGCCACGATCTTCTGCGCGGCATCATCGAGATCATCGGCGGGGATCACGTTCAGGCCGCTCTCGCGGATGATCTTCTTGCCCTCTTCCACGTTGGTGCCCTCAAGGCGCACCACCAGCGGCACCTCGAGACCCACCGCCTTCACCGCCGCCAGCACGCCGTTGGCGATGACGTCGCACTTCATGATGCCGCCGAAGATGTTCACCAGGATGCCCTTCACATTGGGATCCGCGGTGATGATCTTGAAGGCCGCCGTCACCTTCTCCTCGTTGGCGCCGCCGCCCACGTCGAGGAAGTTGGCCGGCTCTTCGCCGTACAGCTTGATGATGTCGAGGGTCGCCATGGCGAGACCCGCGCCGTTCACCATGCAGCCGATGGTACCGTCGAGGGCGATGTAGGCGAGGTCATACTTGGACGCCTCGATCTCCTTCTCGTCCTCTTCCGTCAGGTCGCGCAGCTCGACCAGGTCGGGATGGCGATAGAGGGAGTTGGAGTCGAACGACACCTTGGCGTCGAGCACCTTGAGGTTATTGTCCTTGGTGATGATCAGCGGGTTGATCTCGAGCATCGCCATGTCGGTGTCGACGAAGGCGGTGTAGAGCGAGTCGACCAGCTTCACCGCCTGCTTGGTGAGGTCGCCGGACAGGCCCAGGGCCTCAGCCACCTTGCGGCCGTGGAAGGCCTGCACGCCGGTGGCCGGATCCACCGAGAAGGTGATGATCTTCTCGGGGGTCTTGTGGGCCACCTCCTCGATCTCCATGCCGCCTTCCGTGGACACCACGAAAGCGACGCGCGAGGTCGCGCGGTCCACCAGCAGGGAGAGATAGAATTCCTTCTCGATGTCGGAGCCGTCCTCGATGTAGAGGCGGTTCACCTGCTTGCCGGCCGGGCCGGTCTGCACGGTGACCAGCGTCTTGCCGAGCATCTGGCCGACGAATTCCTTGACCTCGTCCACGGACTTGGCGAGGCGCACGCCGCCCTTCTCGCCCGCTTCCGGCTCCTTGAACTTGCCCTTGCCACGGCCGCCGGCGTGGATCTGGGACTTCACCACCCAGAGCGGACCGCCGAGCTCCTTGGCCGCCGCCTCGGCGTCTTCCGCCTTGAGCACCGGGACGCCGCGGGAAACCGGCGCGCCGTACTTCTTCAGGAGCGCTTTCGCTTGATACTCGTGAATATTCATCTCTTCGTCCCCTAAGGGTTGCGAAGTGCTCCCTCCCCCTGGAGCGTGCCGACGCCTTCGGCCATTGCAGCCTCGGCGAAACCCGGCCCGTCCCCATCCCCATGACGAGGAGGCGTGGTCATCGGCGGGGCATTATTCGCCCTCTTCAGCCACGCCCCATGAGAGGCAGAACATTCGTCTCCTTCATTTCGCCGGCGAAGGACCTTCACCGGCACGAAAACGGCGGCTCCCGGGGAACCGCCGCCTGCTCATTGCGATCACCTCCCGAGATCGGGGGCGATCTTCAGACAAGCCTCCACCAGCCCTTCGACGGCGGAAACCGACTTATCGAACATGGCGCGCTCGGCACGGTCGAGGTCCACCTCGACGATGCGCTCCACCCCGGCCGCGCCGATGATGGTGGGCACGCCCACATAGAGATCCCTGAGGCCATACTCGCCGTTGAGGCTCGCCGCCGCGGGCAGAAGGCGCTTCTTGTCCTTCAGATAGCTGTCGGCCATGGCGATGGCCGAGGCCGCCGGCGCATAGAAGGCCGAGCCGGTCTTGAGCAGGTTCACCACCTCGGCGCCGCCGTTGCGGGTGCGGTCGACGATGGCGGCGATGCGCTCCTCGGTGCTCCAGCCCATCTTGATGAGGTCCGGCACCGGGATGCCGCCCACGGTGGAATAGCGCACCAGCGGCACCATGGTGTCGCCGTGCCCGCCCATGACGAAGGCGGTCACATCCTCCACCGAAACGGCGAACTCCTCGGCGAGGAACGAGCGGAAGCGGGCGGAATCCAGCACCCCCGCCATGCCCACCACCTTCTGCTTGGGCAGGCCGCTCGACTTCTGCAGCGCCCAGACCATGGCGTCCAGCGGATTGGTGATGCAGATGACGAAAGCGTCAGGCGCATATTTCGCGATGCCGGCGCCCACCTGCTCCATCACCTTGAGATTGATGGCCAGCAGGTCGTCGCGGCTCATGCCGGGCTTGCGCGGCACGCCGGCGGTGACGATCACCACGTCGGCGCCGGCGATGGCATCATAGCTGTTGGCCCCGGCGAGGGCGGCGTCGAACCCCTCCACCGGCGCAAGCTGCGCCAGATCCAGCGCCTTGCCCTGGGGCACGCCCTCGGCCACGTCGAACAAGACGATGTCGCCCAACTCCTTCAGTCCGGCGAGAAGGGCGAGCGTGCCGCCGATCTGGCCGGCCCCGATGAGGGCGATCTTGTTGCGGGCCATCCACGTGTCCCCGGGCTACTTGCCTTTGGCCTTTGCAAGAAAGGAGCGGCGCTTGACTACTCCCATCCGCCAAGGGGTTCAAGACGGCCGCCTTGCGCAAATAGTGGCATGCTCCGCCCTTATGCAGGTTGCCCGTTGCCACTTCAACACCCCCGCTCGCGCGTCCGGGTCCGCGGCGGCGGTCAGTGCCGGCGCCCGCCCATGGTTTCCAAGAGGTCGATCTGGATTTCCTGGATCTCGGCGAGCCGCTCCCACTGCTGGGTGAGGAGGTGGTCGAGCTTCTCGTGCAGGTGGCGAATCTCAAGCTCTGCCTTGAGGTTGACGCGGAAATCGTTCTCCGCGCGGGCCCGGTCGCGGGCCTCCTGCCGGTTCTGGCTCATCATGATGATCGGCGCCTGGATGGCGGCGAGGCACGAGAGCACGAGGTTGAGCAGGATGAACGGATAGGGATCGAACTGCGCCCGCCCCACGGTGATGAGATTGTAGGCAATCCACGCCGCGAGGATCACCGCGAACAGGCCGATGAACCTCCAGCTACCTCCGAAGCTGGCAAGGCCGTCGGCCAGGCGGTCGCCGAGGGTGCGGTTGCGCACAAACGAGCGCTCTACGTCCTCCGCCAGGGTCTCGTTGGCGGCAAGGCTGCGCAGCACCTGCTCCTCCAGCTGGGAGAGGGCGCCATGCTCGCTCTCCAGGAGGCCGGCCACATAGCCGGCGCGCAGCTTGGAGAGGTCGTCGCGGCAGATGAAGTCTTCCGGCTTCACCGGCTTCGCCGCCGTGCAGATATAGGACACGAGCTGCGGCCGCAGCACGCCCACCGGCACCACGTTGCCGCGGGAAAAGCTGCCGCCGCAGATGGCGCAGAGGACCGGCGTCTGGCGCCGGCTGTGCAGGCTGCGACGGTGGGGCGGCGTCTCCTCGGTCATGACGGCCTCTGCCCAGCGGGCGTTTTTCAACGGATGATGGGAGGATGTGCACCCTCTCCCGCCGCGCCGCAAGGCGGCAGCGGCCGGCCCCTCCTGGCCCGCGGCATCGCCCGGCGCCAAAGGCAAAAAAGCCGGATCCCAACGGATCCGGCTTTGAGGGCGAAAAGCCCCGGGAAAAAATGGAGGGAGCGCAACGCCCCTCGGGATCAAGTCTCGTCAGACCCCAACGTTTCAATCAAAAGGCCGACCGGTGCCGGAAGGTTCGAAAAATGCCCCCTTCCCATACCGGCCAAAAATCTTCTGCCCTCCCCTCGCATCAGCCGGTCCCGCCGGCGCGATGAAAGAATGGTCAACCCTCGCAATACCCTTTGAAAAATGAGCCGCGAGGGGAGGGCAGCCGTCCCGGTGTCGCAGAAGCGACACTTGCGTCATGTGGGATCGGTGTTGGTGTTCAACGTACCGATCTGCACGAACGCAGGCTTAGGCGCAGCCTTGGGACGGTTGGGATCGTGCTCCTTCAGAACCTTGAAGACGCGTTCCGCCATGGGATTGGACTCGATGAAATCCTGGTAGGCCTTCTCGAGGTTGACCTTGGCGGCCTCGAAGATCTGCGCGTCCTCCATGCCGGAAAAGTCCTCCGACACCAGATACTGGCCCATGCGCCGCAGGATGTGCAGGCGCAGCACCTGCAACACCTCGGGCTCGTAGGACACGCCGAGCTTCTCGAAAAATTCCTCCGCGCTGGAGAGGGTTTTCAATTCGTCGAGAACGGACATCAGGACCTCCAGTGAACGTTTTCCCACAGCGGGAGACACCCCGCTCCCCGGTGCAAGACGGGGATATTCTCGAACTTCACGCTGCTTCGTCCGCCGTTGAGCTGCGCTCGCGATGCAGTTCCCCCTGCAAGTGCAAGAGCCGTGCCTCCAGGAATTCGATGCGATCGAGCAAGGAGACCACCGCCTCGCCCACCGGGTCCGGCATGAGGTGATGCTCAAGATCGATACGGCCGTCGCCCACGCGGCGGCGCTCGGTGGTCGCCTTCACGATGCGGCCGGGAATGCCCACCACCGTCATGCCGGGGGGAACGTCCTCGATCACCACCGAATTGGCTCCGATGCGGCAGTTCTCGCCCACCGTGATGGGGCCGAGGATCTTCGCTCCCGCGCCCACCAGCACGCCGTCGCGCAGGGTGGGGTGGCGCTTGCCGGGGGTCCAGGACGTGCCGCCCAGGGTCACGCCGTGATAGAGCGTCACGTCGTCCCCGACCTCCGCGGTCTCGCCGACCACCACGCAGGCACCATGATCAATGAAGAAGCGGTGGCCGATGGTGGCGCCGGGATGGATGTCCACGTTGGAGAAGAAGCGCCCGAGCCAGGACAGGAAGCGCGCCGGGAACTTGATGCCCCGCCGCCACAGGCGGTTGGCGAAGCGATACCAGATCACCGCGTGCACGCCCGGATAGGTGAGGATGATCTCGAAGGTGTTGCGCGCCGCGGGATCACGCGACTTCACGCAGTTCACGTCCTCGCGGATCAGCGACCAGACGGAGCACTGGGAGGCCGGCAGCGCCCGCGCGGGAGTGGTCTTGCCCAGGGCATCCTCCTTCAGCTTTGCCACGCCCGAGGCCACGTCCGCCCCGCGAGACTTGCGGTTACCCATGATCATGGGGTTCAGGCTCCCATCACAGCAGCGTGGCGGCGCTTCAGCGCCTCCTCGGTGAAACTGTCCTCGTAGAAGCGCCGCAGCACTTCCGGCGAAACGCCCTGCTTGGTGCGGATGGCATGCTCGCGCACCCGGGCGAGAATGGCGCGGCCGCGCGCCTCGTCCACCGCCAGCCCTTCGTCGGCCAGCGCCTTCTCGATGGCGGCCAGGCCCGAATGCTTGCCCAGCACCAGCTTGTGCTCGCGGCCGAACAGGGCAGGGTTGAGGGCCTCGTAGGTCGCCCGGTCCTTCAGCAGGCCGGAGACGTGGATGCCCGATTCATGGGTGAACACGTCCTCGCCGACGACGGCCTTGGAGCGCGACATGGGCCGCCCCGCCGCCTCGCTGACCTTGGTGGCAAGGCCGCGCAGCGCCTGGAAATCGACCCCCGTCTCCATCCGCTGGGTCTGGCGCAGGGCGACGGCGATCTCCTCCAGCGCCGCGTTGCCGGCGCGCTCGCCGAGGCCCATCACGGTGACGCTGGCGTGGCGCGCGCCGCCGGTCACCGCCGCAAGGGTGTTGGCGGTGGCAAGGCCGAGGTCGTCGTGGCCGTGGAACTCGATGTCGAGATCGGTGGCATTGGCCACCCGGCGCACCAAAGCGTAGGCGCTGAGCGGATCGAGCACGCCGAGCGTGTCGGCGAGGCGCAGCCGCCAGGCGCCGGAGTCCCGGGCCGCCTCGGCCACCCGGCAGAGGAAATCGGGGTCGGCGCGGGAAGCGTCCTCGCAGCCCACTGCCACGCTGAATCCAAGCTTCTTGGCCAGGCCGACCACGCGCCGGAGGGTTTCGAGCGCCCACTCCCGGTCCCGGTCCAGCTTGCCCTTGAGCTGCTTGTCGGAGGTCGGGATGGAGAGGTTGACCGCGCTCACCCCGGCCGACACCGCCGCCATGAGGTCGTGCTCGCTCATCCGGCACCAGGCGACGACGCTGAGGGGAAGCTTCAGGGAGACGATGGAGCGCAGCGTCTCGATCTCCTCGTCGCCCATGGCTGGCGTGCCGGCCTCGATCTCGGGAACGCCGGCCGCGGCCAGCGCCTCGGCGATCTCGATCTTCTCCTTGCGGGAGAAGGCGACGCCCGGAGCCTGCTCGCCGTCGCGCAGGGTCGTGTCGTTGAGATAGACGCCGCGCACCGGCGCGGACGCCTCACCCGTCCCTTGCGCCGAAGCCTCAGGAGAACGCCCGGAGAATGACGATGGTGACTTCGCGAGCATGGATCCCTTCCAGTCCGCCCGGGGGCGGCGAGATACGGCGGCGGTGGTCGACACCAATGTCGGCCGATCGTCGTCAGGCATTGAACGAACGGCAACTCCTCGAACGAACCGATGATGACGCAAAGCAGGAAGCGGGCCGAAACGGTCCGCGGCGGGGCGGGAGGGCGGCGGAGCAGCCGGTCAATGCCACCTCGGGCCTCCCGGAGCGGGGGCGTCAGCGGGCACACCGGCCGGCAGGTCGGCGCCGCAGACGAAGCCGGCACGCCCCGAAGCGGCGACGAAATCGATGCGCAGGTCTTTCGCCAGAAGCTGGGCCGCGCCATCGATGAACAGCGTGACGCCGTCCTGCTCCACCACCATGTCGCCGGCGGAAGCCTCGCGTTCCAGGCGCAGGAAATAGCGCGGGCCGGCACGGTCCACGCCGGACGCCATGATCCGCAGCCCCCCGGCCGCATCGGCGGACCGGGCAATGGCCGTCCGGACGGCGGCGAGGGCGGTGGCGGTCAGCGTAATCATCTTTCGATCCAGTCGTGCCGCAGCACGGTTGGGTCGGGACACGCAAACCGCGTGCCATTTTTGTGACGGGCACCTAAATCGTTGAAATCCGCGAGCCGGCTCCTGTCGGAAACGCGACATCGCATGCGCGCGGCGGGGCTTCGGGCGGTTCGCGACAGGGACGCTGGGAGAGGTTTGGAGCTGGAGAATGTCGGCCGCCAAAGCGATGCGTGGCACGCGCCCGGCATCCCGCGTGTCTCAGGTTTTACAGATATATCTGTTTGTATATAAGAAGGCGCCCGGCCGATCGCGCCGGGTGCTTCAGGGAACAGACGACATGCAGATCAGCGCGCGCAATCAGATCAAGGGCAAGATCGTGGAAGTGCACGAAGGCCCCATCTCCGGCACCGTGTCCATCGACATCGGCGGCGGCAACGTGCTGCACGCCCACATCACCGAGGATGCGGTCAAGGTGCTTGGGCTGAAGGTGGGCGACGAGGTGACGGCGATCATCAAGTCGTCGAGCATCCTCGTCGGCAAGTGACGGGCAAGGCGAGCGGCGGGGTGTTCTGCGCGTGATCGCCTGGCTGTGACCTCGGCGCCGCGCCGAAGGAACCGCCCCGGATCCCGGATATCGCGAGGCACCGCTCAGGGTCGCTGCCCGCCTGCCTGATCTGCGGCAGGTCCAGGCGACAGCCGAAGACGCCACCCCGCGGAAAGCAAAAAGGGCGCGACAATTGCCGCGCCCTTTTCTCTCCCGAGAGGTTCGCGCCGGCTCGGCGCAATCCCCACCGCGCTTCAGGCCGAGGCGGCGGCCTTGGCCTTGCGATAGGCGAGGCGCAGGTGGTTGAGGCATTCCTCGGTGGCGGCGAGATCCATGGCGGTGAAGCCGTCCAGCGTTTCGGCCTTGATGTCGGCGCCGCGCGCCAGCAGATGCGCCACCACCGGCCCCTTGCCGGCCGAGGCGCTGTACATCAGCGCGGTGGCGCCGTTGTCGTTGCGGCTGTCCATGTCGATGCCGGCGGCGATCAGCATGTCGATGATGTCGAGGTGATTGCCGACACAGGCCAGCCACAGCGAGTTGTTGCCGTCGCCATTGGTGGCATTCACGTCGGCGCCGGCGGCGATCAGCTCGCCCACCATGGGCGCAACACCCTCGGCGCAGGCCTTCATCAGCGGGGTCATGCGGTTTTCCAGCGTGGCGGTGAGGCCGCTCCCTGCCGGGAAGCCCTGCCCTTCCAGCCAGCTCTGCACCGTCTCGGGGAGCGCAGCCGCCTCACCCCCGCCCTTGCCGGCCTTCTCCCAATTCTCCCAGGCCTCGTAGCCGCCATCGAGGCTGTAGACCTTGGCGAAGCCGAAATCCGACAAAGCCTGCGCATATTCCTGGCTGGCATTGCCGTGATAGCAATAGATCACCACCGGCTTCGACTTGGCGACGGCGCCGATCACCTCCCCGAGGGCGGAGAAGGTGAGGTGCTTCGCCCCCTCCATATGGGCCTCGGCATAGGCGCGGGGATCGCGCACGTCGAACACCACCGCGTCGGGCTGGGCCAGGATCTCCACCGCCTCGGGGACACCGATGCGCTGGAAGGGCGTGCGCTCTCTCATGTTCGAAATCCTTCAGTCCTCGCGGCCGGGATAGGCGGGGGTCGTGGCGATTCGCGCATCCGTCAGCGGAAATCCGACAGTGAAATGATAGAGGGATTGAAACTTGAGCCCCTCGATGCCGAGCAATTGGTGCAGATCGTCGTCGAAATAGCAGCCGATGCCGGTGCCCCGCACCCCGGCCGCCTCGGCCTCCAGATAGAGCGCCTGGCCCACCAGACCCGCCTCCCAGTAAAGCTGGCGGTAGCGCCAGGGGTCGGCGGTCACCGTGTCCTCGAACTCGCTCAGCATGCCGAGGGCGAAGGCGCTGTCGGAGGCGATGTGCTGGTGGCAGCTCAGGGTCCGCGCCATGGCCCGGCTGTCGGTGGGCACGAGGCAGAACAAGGGCAGGTGCTCGGGGCAGCCCTCGGGCTTCTGCCACAGGAAATCGTCGCGCAGGCTGGCGCGCAGCATCGCCTCCGCCTCGGGGCGGCGCGGCAGCGCGTAGAGGCCCGGTGTCAGCTCCTCGACATGGTGCACGAACAGCACGGGGTGGATGCGCGGGCCGAAATTCCACACGTCGAACGGCGCGGCGGGGCGCACCAGCAGGGAATCCATCAGGCCGAGGAAGACCTCGCGCGTCATGTTCACCTTGCCGGTGAAGCGCTGGGCGCTGCGCCGGCCGAGAATGACCGCGCTCGCCGAGGCCTGGGATGTCTCATTGAGCGGCGGATAGCTGCCTGTTTCATTGGCACCGGCGCCGGTGGAACCGCCGTGGGTGGCCACGCTCACCTCGTCGATGATGGGCCAGCGGTACATGGGATGGCGATCGAGCACATTTGCGGCTCCGGTCCACGGCCCGTCCAGCACCGGCAGGGGCAGCGGCGCGGCGACGGAGCCATCGGCGGCCGGGCGGGTGATCACCTCCAGCAGAAGCTCGGGATCCTCGCGCTCGGCGCCGGTGAAGTCTTCCGCCCGGTCCACGCCGAGCAGCGCGCCGATGGCGGAGCTCGGAACCCCCTCCACGAGGCGCACCGTCCAGCCCAGAACGCCGGCGGCATAGCGCAGGGCGCCCAGCGCGTGGCCCACGTCGAGCTGGCAATAACGGAACGCCCGCTCGCCATATTTCCAGGCCTCGCGCCACTGGATGGAGGTGAGGCCGACCAGCAGCCGCCCTTCGGCCGGCGTCGCCGAGCTGCTGCGACGCAGCTCCAGCACATGGTCGCGGCTGACGTAATGATGCAGCCCGCCGGCAAGGCCCGGCACCCCTTCGGCGACCACATAGGCCTCGGTGGGATGCAAATTGCCGCTGGAGGGATTGCAGCGCAGCGCCCAGCGGTCGGGGCCGAACTCCTTCCAGGCGGACAGGCCCATGGCCAGTTCCAGCAGCAATGCCACCGATTCGAGCCCGAGCGGCGCCGGAGCAACGGCCCCCGGCACCCGCGCGTCGCAATAGGGCACGGCGAGCCCCTTGGCGCGGAGCGGCAGCCCGGTGCGCGGGCTGCCGGAAAACTCCCGGAACGGATTGGGCTGCAGGTCCCAATCGAGCGTCTCGGGACCCGTCGCGTAGCGCTGCAGGCTGTGCTTGGAGCGCTTGTGATACGCGAGCATCACCTCGCGCGGGCCGAAGGCGGACGTCTCCGACGCTGGGGGTACCGTGACATTCATGACAGGGAGGTCTTCTCGCTCTGGGCGGGATCGGGACACGGCGGGCCGGCCGGGCGGGAGCAGCCTTCGGCCACCGGCCCGTCCGTCTCGCCCAGCAGCCAGGTCACCGGCGCGCGGTCGAAGCCGGCGCAGGACTGCCCGTCCGCCTCCACCAGCGGGCGGCGGATGAGCAGCGGCTCGGCCAGCATGAGGGCGATGGCCGCCTCCGCCTCGACGGCGGTGGGGTCCACCGCCCCGGACTTCACCGCCGGCGCGGCGGGGTTGAACCAGCTTGCCACCGGCGTCTCGCCGAAGAAGCCGCGCAGCCGCTCGGCGGTCCAGGGCTCGGTGAGGAGGCTCTTCACCACGAGCTCATGGCCCGCCGCCTTCAGCATCTGCTTCTGGCGGGCGTTGGTGCCGCAGCCGGGCTTTTCATAGAAGACGACGGTGGCCATGCCCGGGCCCTACTTCAGGCCGCCGAGCTGCACCAGCTGGGCGCCGCCGCCCCGGCCGAGCACGGTGTCCACCTTCTTGCGCACCGATTCGAGGGTGAGCGGCTTCACCAGCGCGCCATGGGCGCCGGCCTTCAGCCCCGCGACCGCGGTCGCCTCGTCCGACTTGTCGGTGATGATGAGGATGCGCACCTCGTTGCCGAAATGCTCCTTCATCTCCTTGATGAGGTCGTTGCCGCGGCTCTTGAGAAAGCCGACGCCGAGCAGCACCACGTGGGGCTTCAGCCAGCCCACGCCCTTTTCATAGGCTTCCTCGGGAGTGGCGAGCTCGTGGGTCTCGATCTCGTCGTGCAGCATGAACTGGAGGGCGGCGCGGACGATCTCGTCCTCGTCCACCACGAAGACGCGCCGCTGGTCCACTGCCTTTGAAGTTTCAACGCCGATCTGCATCTCACCCCTCGCTTCGGGTTTGCGGGCCCGGTTCGCGGGCCCAGGTTTGCGAGCTTTGACGTGCGCGCTTTGAAATGCGGGCTCCGCGAGGCGCGTCCGGCCGCGCGCGGGCCGCACGACGCCCCAGAAGAAGCAATTTTTGTTCCGCAGGAAAGCCCGACGGGCGCGCGGGGCGAAAACCCGACACGACCGACAGCGTGCGCGGCCTGCGACACGACCCCTCGGGATTGTTCCGATTCCGACAGGGCAAAAACGAGGTGTCGGGTTCAAAACAGCTTGTGATGGCCCTCATGCCGCATTTTATTTGTTCGTTATTTCAATGACTTAATAATTCAACTCGGTAATTTTCCGCAGTCGCGAGCAAATGGCACGGCCGTTGCTGATGAGGAAGGCGCAACAGCGAGTGAGGGCTGAGTGCACGCCGACGTCACCAGGCGAGCGATGCGCTCCTTCCCGTAACCCGCGGGCCGTTTCTGACCAGAGAAACAATCACGCGTGCTACGCGCTGATCTTTACCTATCAGGTTTGGCAATCCGGTTTCGAAGGAGAGCAAGATGTCCCTGCGACAGATCGCGTTTTACGGCAAGGGTGGTATCGGCAAGTCGACCACCTCTCAGAA